>Ga0209542_10004525_pt1 | contig 28535 bp, 25 predicted proteins | sample RifCSPhighO2_01_FD_184028 | JGI IMG/M metagenome (GOLD analysis project Ga0209542, IMG submission 184028) | Soil microbial communities from Rifle, Colorado - Rifle CSP2_plank highO2_0.1 (SPAdes) (version 2) | ecosystem: Environmental > Terrestrial > Deep subsurface > Rock core/Sediment ...
TCGGGCCCGCAGGAGCGGACGTCGAGGTCGACGCACGGGCAGGACTCGTCGATCGAGGTGTCGCAGTCGTTGTCGACGTCGTCACCGCAGATCTCCGCATCCGGACTGACGAATCCGTCTTCGCACGCTCCCCAGTACCCATCGTCGTTGCAGACGCGGTTTCCGGAAACGCACTCGCCGGTGTCGATCCCGCAGGGACTCATGTCCCCAGGGATGCAGTCGCAGTCCTCGTCGATGATCGTGTCGCAGTCGTTGTCGAGACCATCGCAGTCCTCGGCGTCAGGGGCAGTACCGGAACAGTCGTCCCAGTAACCGTCGTCGTTGCACTCCTGAGTTCCGGTGGTGCACTCGCCCATGTCCTCGCCACAGGGACGCTCCGCGCCGGGCTGGCAATCGCAGTCCTCATCCACGGTGCTGTTGCAGTTGTTGTCCCGGCCGTCACACTCCTCGGCATCGGGCATGTCACCGTCGCACAGGCCCCACTCGCCGTCTTCGCAGCGCTGGGTTCCGGGGGAACACTCGCCCACGGAGTCGCCGCAGTCGCGGTCCCCGCCGTGGCACTCGCATCCCTCGTCGACCGAACCGTTGCAGTTGTTGTCCCGCCGGTCGCACTCTTCCTTGGCGAACTGACACAGCTCGCAGCCGTTCTCGGCCACTCCGTCGCAATCGTCGTCGGCGAAGTTGCCACACTCCTCGTCCGACGGCCCGACGTGGTCCAGGCAATCCGAGAACCGTCCGTTCTCGCCGCAGACCAATCGGCCGGCGACGCAGGCGCCCTCGTCGTTGCCGCAGGCCACGACCTCCCCCGGAACGCACCTTCCTCCCGGCACCGCCACATCTCCGGTGAACACGTTGGTGTTACCTTCGGTGGTGGTACATCCTGTGATGGCAAACGCCGCAAGGGCTGCCACCACGACCATGAGGTACTTCTTCATCTCCATCCTCCTCTTTTCGTGGCAGTTATGCCCCCGGCTGGCGCGCCGAGGGACGGTTTCCGTTTTTCGAATAAGCAAATTGTCAAGGAGCGGCGCTCCTCAATGTGAATCCTCCGTGATGTGAGACGAACAGGAAGCCGTTCACCTCACCTCAAAAAGATTCAACGCCGGCGGCTTAACCCAGCTAAAAAAGCCGCCATTCAATAAGGCGGCATCTCATCATAAAATTTTACCCTTGTCAAGCGCCTGTACTATTTCCCGGATTCTATACTCAATGCACCACCTCGGTACTAAAATGGGGTTAGAACATAACCGAGGAGGATATGCAAACAAAAACACATTTCACGCTGTATGAAAGAGAAAAGATTGAGTTCTATCTCCGACTCAAAATGAGTCTCCGTGAGATCGGTCGAAAGCTCAATCGGGATCACGGAGCCCTCTCCCGGGAGATACGCAGGAACACGGGCCACAGGAAACGGTACTCCGCGGTTTTGGCCAGCCGGTTTGAAGGGGAACGCCGCCACCGCCGCAAAGGCAGGAAACTTGAAAAGGACTGGACACTCCACGATTACGTAGTCGGCGAACTGCGGACCGGCCGGTCGCCGGATGTCATCGCCGGGAGGATGAAGAGAAACCCCCGGCCCGCCCTCCAAGGCAAAACCGTCAGTCACGAGAGCATCTACCGCTACATCTACGAGGGCGCAGGGCGTTGGGAAGGGCTCTACCACCACCTGCGATACAAAAGGCGCATACGGCACAAGCGCTACCAGCGCAAACCTCAAGAAAAAGTCCGTATCCCGGAGAGAATATCGATCCATGCGAGACCGGAAGAGATCGAGACTCGACGCACCTTCGGACACTGGGAATCAGACACCGTGATATACGTCAAGCAAAAGCCGGTCATTTCCGTGCAGATCGAGAGAAAAGCCAGGCTCCTCCGTTTCCACCGGGCGGGCAACAAAACGGCCGAGGAGACCGAGACGGCTATCAGAAAGACAATTGAGTCTCTTCCTCCGCAACTCTTCAAGACTATGACCTTCGACAATGGGACGGAGGGTGCCAATCATCGGGTGATCAGAGACGAGTTTGGTATTGATACCTATTTCTGCGACACCTACTCCTCCTGGCAGAAAGGATCGGTTGAGAATATTAACGGCATCATTAGAAGATACCTTCCCAAACAAAAAGACCTCTCCGTCCTGTCAGACAGAGAGATCTACGAGATCCAGGAGAGGATCAACGACACGCCAAGAAGGTGTCTCCAATACCTTACGCCCAACGAGGTTATCCAGCAATATCTAAACGAGGCGGTGCATTGCTAACTTGAAATCTTGTTTTGTCAACGGGAAGTAGAAATGTCCGGTTTCCCGGGAAATGAAAATGTCCGGTTTTAAGCAGGAACGAGAAGCGGAATCGGAAGCGAAAAGGAGGGTCTGACCGGCAACCGTTTCGGGATTGGTTTGATGGCCAGACGCCGGTTCCTGATCGAGAAGGATCGTGATCCGTCCGGATACTCACGAACCGTAACCTGGTCCCGAGCGCCGACGACGAGTCGTGGCGTGGGAAGAATCTGGTACCATTGTCCCTGGAACGAAACGGTGAAGTCGTTTTGCACCGAACGCACTTCCATCCGACAGAGCGTCTCAGGCAGATCGGTGAGTTCCTTTTTTGAAAGGCGCTGATGTGCGTCGCCGGCATCCCGGGGCGAGACGCCGTACCGTCGATTGAAGGATGGCACAAAGCGGTTTCTCATAAAGCGGTTTGCGTCGGCGACGCTCGATATCCGTCGGAGTCGGAGCTCTTTGACCAGCCTGTCCTGGAGGGTTTTGAAGAGTCGTTCGACTCTTCCTTTGGCCTGGGGAGAAAGGGCGAAGATCAGTGTAACCCCGAGGGTTTCCATGGCCCGTTGAAGCTGTGTTTTGAGGTCAGGATTGGAAACGGCAACCCGCTGGGTCATTTTGTAGGTGGAGAAACGGTCAAGGTAGATTTCGCGGGGCAAGCCGTTCATCCCCGCATACTCGGTCCAGAACCCCATAACCGGGAGTACGCCTTCGTGCGGGACAAAGGAAAGGTGGAGGAGGTGCCCGGTGGCGTCATCAATCCCGGCAAGCAGGCAGGCTTCCGTGATGCCGCCACGTCCCTCGAACCAGTCGTGGTAGCTGCCGTCAAACTGGACGAGTGCGCCACGCCGGCTCCGCCGTTCCCGCCAGGATCGGTGGACCGGACCGGGTGCGCCCCGACGATCTTTTGCCGGCGTCCAGAGACCTTCCGTGATCATGAGGGCGCGGATCGTTTTCGCGTCATGACGGATGCCGTGTTCTTCACTGAGCTTCTCCGCGGCAAAGGTGGGGCCGAAGTCAGGATACCGGGAACGGAGAATGGTTATCAAACGGTCGCGTTCCATCTGCGGAACTCGACGCTGGCTCGCGCGTCCGCGACTGCGGTGCATGAGACCGAGGGCGCCCCGGTGCGCGACCCGTCCGATCCATCGTCGGACGGTACGGTCAGTCACGCCGAAAAAGCGGGCTGCCTCTAATTGCGTGAGACGTTTGGTGCGCACTTGTTCGACGATTTCGTACTTCTTGAGTTCTCGCTCTGACATGGAAATGAAGTTGTTCATACCCCGACAGTATATGTCGAGGAGGACAATTTCACTTCCCGCTAACCGGACATTATCACTTCCTTGCTACAGCGCCTGTACTATTTTGATTTTGGATGTAAGAAAAAACCCCCAGCTGCTGTAATAGCCAGCTGGGGGCTCGTAGGCGGGATCCGTCCGCGATCGGACGGATTTGTTTCGGTAGGAACTACGGACAGAGACCAGCCGGTCGGTAGACCCGGTTCTGGTCGCAGTCGACGTCGTTGCAGTCGGTGAGACCGTCACCGTCGTCGTCCGCTCCGTTGTCGCAATCGAGCTCACAACTCGACCCTCCGAGGCAGGCGATGATATTGCACCATCCCCCCTCCTCGTGAGCCAGCACCGCGTTGTTGGCCGCGATGCTGGTGCGATTGGCGTCGTAGGCGGCCACTGCCCGATCGACGCCTGCGATCCGCACCGTGACCGTCCAACCGGCGCGAACCGCGCAGGCGTGGCCGGCCACTCCGTCCGGAATGTGAACGTAGTAGTTTCCGTCGGTCCCGCGCACATTGATGGTGTGCAGGCCGTTGGAAGCCGTCTGCGTCCACTCATACGGCGCGGCGTCGTCGGTGAGTCCGTTCCAACCGGCGCCGCAGAAGGCGTCGGCTGACTCCAGGTCCGAGTAGTGCGTGTGGTTGCCCACTGCCCCGCTCGCGGCCTGGAGGTAAACGGTGTTGGGCTGATTGCAGGCGCCGCCGCAACCCTCGTCGGTGAGGCCGTCGCGGTCGTTATCAATCCCGTCGCCGCAGATCTCAGCGCAACCCTCGTTGATCTGCCCGTCACCATCGTTGTCCACGATGTCCGTGCAGAGCTCTTCGGCGCAACCGTCGTCCACGACCCCATCATTGTCGTCGTCCAAGCCGTTCCCACAAACTTCCTGGATTGGCGTGTAGACGCAACGATCGGTGGCCTCGTCGCAGGCATCCGAGGTGCCGGCGTTGCCGTCATTGCAGACGACAGTCGTGCCGGCGCGGCACTCGCTGTCCCCGTCGCACCACTCGGAGCCATTGCAATACTGGCCATCCGAGCAGTCGGCGTCGTTCTCGCATTCCAGCGAGACGCAGCCGGCGACGTCTGCGTCGGGGTCGTCGGGAACGCACAGATTGTCCCCGCGATCCTGACAGAAATCGTGGTCGGAGATGTTCCGGCAACGGTCGAGGGCCTCGGAACACGAGTCCTCGGTGCAGGCAACGCTGTCGTCGCAGTCGGGCTCCTCGCCCTCCTGGCAATCACAACCGTCGCACTGCTCTTCGCCGTTGCAGAAGTCGCTGTCATCGCAGTCCGAGTCACTGTCGCACTCGCACTGCTCGACACACCCGTCGACATCCGCGTCCGAATCGTCCGGATTGCAGACCTCGTTGTTTCCGCAGAGGTCGTTGTCCGGCTCGAAGACGCAGTCGTTCCGCACGCAATCGTCCCGCGTGCAGTCGAACCCGTCATCGCAATCCGAATCGCGGGTGCACTCGACCTCGACGCACTCACCGCCGTCGCAAACCTCGTCATTCTCGCAATCCGAATCGTCCTCGCACCGCTCGACACAACCCGTGTCATTGTCGGCGTCCGGATCGTCCGGGTCGCAGACTTCGGCGTCGTCGCACCGCGAGTCCATCTGCGAGAAGCGGCACTCGCCGTCCTGGCAGTCCTCGTCGGTACAAACGACGTCGTCGTCCTCGCAATCCTCGTCGTCCTCGCAGACGACACCCGGGCACTCTCCCCGGCCGGCGCAATCGGGATCGTCACAGTTGACGAGACCGTCGCAGTCCTCGTCGAGGTCCGTGCGCTCGGTGCAGGAAGTCTCGGACTCCTGCGGGTGGATGTCGGCGTTGTCGTCGTCGCAGTCGCACTCGTCGTCGACCGGATCTTCGTCCTCCTTGCAGAGGTCGAATCCGTCGCCGTCTTCGTCGCCTGCGCCGCCGTCCTCCTCCGGACCGGCGTCCGGCTCGACCTGACAGCCCTCGTCGACTTCGCCGTCGCCGTCGTCGTCCTCGCCGTTGCCGCAGATCTCCGCGCCCACCTGGGCGCGATCCGGACAACCAGCCAGCAGCCCCGCGAATGCGAGAGCCGCCACGAACATGAACATCCTGGACGTCTCCATGACCTTTCTCCTTCCGCGGGGTTGTTGTCCCGCGAGCGTTGGCACCACGCCTACGCTTGGGGACGATTTTGTTCGTCCGCGCAATGAACCGACGACCTACCTGTCTGCCGATAGGCAGGAAGACAGGAGGATATCTTTAAAACCTGCCTTGCCGGCAGGCGGGTCGCGCGGCTCGTTGCACGAACGAACACCCGACGTCTGACTTCTGATCTCTGTTCTTTCAAGGAACATCTGCGGAGACATCTTTCAATCTCTCCACGGATATTGCTTGCAAAAAAGTTTTGGTGGGGCGAGGGAGTCGTTACACTCCCCCGCCCCACCCGAGGTCCTAGAGCAAGCCGGGGATGGAGATCCCCAGCGACAATCCGGCCATCCCGGAGTCCATCCATCCGGTGGCGGCCTGACTGCCAAAGAATGACTGGCCTAGGCCGACGCGGACGGCGGCCCGGAATCGCAGGGACCGGGCCTCATCCCCGAGCCGGATGAAAGCCGTCGGCTCGAGATAGAGACCGCGCCATCCGAAGATGTCATCTTCGAAAGGCGCTCGCTCGTTGGCGAAGGCGGCGAAGCCCACGCCCAGCGAGAAGTGGGCGGCCCGGCTGGGATGATTCAGGAGGAATTCGCCCAGTCCGCCCAGGTAGTAGGCGAACTGATCCTCGGAGGTGCCGAATCCGACCGAACCGGAAACGGCGAACGGTCCGAACTGGGCAATTCGCAGACCAAACTCGCCCAGCAACCCCGAGACCGTGGCGCCTTGACCCGGGAAGGCCACGTACGCCCCGTCGAGCCAGAAAAACTGGAAAATCTTGGCTTGCCCCTGCTGGAGCTCACCGAGCAGCCGCTCGATGTCACTTACTCTCCTCTCGAGCCGACCGACTCGGCCGTCGAGTCCTCGCAGGTCTCGGTCGAGCCGGGCGATCTGCTGGGTGTGACTCCCGACGGTCGTCGCCAGCTGGTTGAACCGCTCGATGAGTCCGAGCAGTTCCTCCCACCGCTCCCGAAGGCCTTCCGGCAGGGCCTCTCCTGGCGGAGGAGGCGTGACGGTGACACCGCGCAGGCGCTCCTCGATGGCCTGGATGCGGGCCGCGAGCGGCGCGAGATCACTTCCGTGCAACGCCAGGTCATCCCGGTCGTCGCAGGTCGCGCCGAGGCCGTCGTGGTCGTAGTCCCGCTGCTCGAGGACCCCGTCGCCGTTAGTGTCGATGTCCGGCGGGTTGTGATACAGGGAGCAGTTGTCCACCGCGTCCAGCACGCCGTCACAATCGGCGTCACCGGGGTGGGACTGGCCCACCCGTGCTGTACCTTCGGGACAGAAGACGCCGTGAGGCGGCGGGGGCGGAGGCGGCGGGCGTGGATCGTCCGGGCCGCCGCGTGGGCGGCGCTCGTTGGTGACGCACAGGCACGGATTTCTCCGCGGGTGATGGAAACCGGAGTTGCACTCGCAGGCACCGTCCACCCATCGGCCGTGGGTGCGTTCGCAGATCTTCTGGCAGTCGCCGTCCTGCCCGGCCCGCGGCTTGCAGGCATTGGCCAGGACCTCGGCGCACCAGTCCCTCTCACCTCGGCACTCGCCGAGGTCGGACTGGCACTCCTGGAGATCCTCCTGAGCATCCTGGAGATCTCCCTGGCAGGTCTGCAGACTTGCGTCGCAACCCTGCCCCTCGTCCTGCGCCAGGGCCTCGTTCGCCCCGGCCATCGTTGCGGCGATCGTCGCCGCGCACAACAGAAACTTCTTCATCGCCTTTTCCTTTCTGTTCTGTTTGGTCAGGCCGGGGCTTGTGGCCCGACCGGTTTCTTGACTTGTTTTTGTTTACTTTGGAAAGACCAAAATCGCAGGCCCAAGGAGGCCTGCGAAAATGCATGGTCCTCCCTTGGACCTCTCGCGGAGTAATCCTTTCTACTGCAATCGCCAGATTTCGGCTGCAAACGCCTCAAGGCTTCTTGACGTATCTTCTCGATACGCCTTCGTCGCCCTTCGTCGTTTTCGCTCGAAATCTGACAATTTCGTGACGAAAGATCACTCCGCAAGAGGTCCTGAGCACTGAAGTGGTTTGGAGCAAGGAACCAAGGATGAGGAGGAGGCACCCCGGGTCTCGCGCCAAACCGCTTCAAGGCTCCTGTTGTGGGCTCAAAATCTTCTTCACTGAACCGAAAATCGCTTTCTACGGAACGCGGAAAAATACCACATTTCCGCCAAAATGTCAAGGTTCCCGGAAGCACAGGGGTAATTCCTGGCTTCGTAGAGCCATTTCTATAACCTCCAGGAAGGGCTGACCTTAGCCCCAAAACCCGGAGGCTGTCAAGCTTTCAAGGGACTGCCGCAGAATGCCTTTTCTACTGCAATTCTCAAACTCCTGCCTGCCGGCAGGCAGGTCGGCTGCAAAATTGCATAAGCTCCTCCGCTTATACTCTGTATAAACATCGTCGCTTCTGCAGTTTTTCGCTTCGAAATTTGAAAATTTCGTAACGAAAAGCACTCAGCGACAGTCCCTTACAACCAAAAACCGCCCGATTCTCATCAAGCGGCCTTCTATCTTCTGCTCTCTACTCCCTACTCCCTACCCATGCGTCCGGACCGCCGACCGAAGCGCGTAGACCAAACCAACCAATAGCCCGACAAACAGGCCGGCTCCCAGATTGACCGGAATGTTCGGTGAAACCGGAAAGCGCGAAGCCAAAGGCGCGTCGACCAGTTTGATTTCCAGATCTCCGCCGACATATTCCCGACCGCGGGTGGTGAAAACATCGGAGACAGCTTGAGCAATCTTCCCGGCTTCTTCTGGAGCAGGATGAAGGATGGTCACGGTCAAGAGCCCGGTGCCGGCGGTAATCTGAGTGCGCAGCATCCGCTTCCACTGGCGCCGGCGAGTCGAGGCCCGTTCCGAAAAGTAGCTCTGGTCAATGGACGGGTCCTCCGAGAGCACCTTGGTGAAAAAGTCGGTGGTGTTCAGCACCTCGGAAAGATTCTGGGCCACCCGCTCGGCCGATTTGATGGCCGTGTAAGGATCAACGCCGAAGATGGACTTCTGGATGACCAGCAGCCGGACAGTGGAACCGTAGCGCAAGGGCTGGACAAAGGTGGCCACAGTCGAAACCAGAAGGCCGATGACCCCGAAAAGGGCAATAAACCTCCAGCGGCGTTTCAGAATGCGCAGGGATTGGTCCATACCGACATTATACTATTTCTCCGCAATGTCTCCAAGGGTGATAACGGCCTTGAAGGTCTGTTCTCCGCGCAAGACAAGAAGCTCGATCCGATCGCCAGGATCAAAGTCGCGGAGCGCCTCGGAGAGCGATTGCCCGGGCGAGATGGACACGCCTTCGATGGCCAAGACAATGTCGCCGGCCCGCAGTCCGGCCCTGGAAGCCGGAGAATTGCGAAGCACTGCCGGCTTTCCGGCCGCGGCGGCAAGAAGAGCGCCGGAGGCCGACTGGCCTTCCGGCAGTCCGACCAGCGTGGAAAAATCAACCGCGTGCACTCCCAAATACGGCCGGCTGACCTGGCCCTCGCGGAGGACGCCGGACATCACCTGGCGGATGCCCTCGACCGGAACAGCCCGGTCCGAAGCGTTCCCTCCGTCAAGGAGGCCAACCATCCGGCCGTTGCGGTCAATAACCGGACTCCCCCGCTCTGTCTTGGAAAAGGCCTGCGACAGCCGAAACCGGGCCGAAAAAATTTCCGAGGAAACCACGGCAGCCGATAGATCCCGCGGATCCGCCCCGCGCGAGATCACTTTAGACGATGCCGCCACGCCCCGGCCGGCAACCGCCAGAAGTTCGTCGCCGACCCGGACATTCTCCGGTTCTCCGAAGGGCAGGACGGACAAGTTAGCCGCACTGACGCGAATGAAGGCCGCGCCGCTTCCAGGATCAGCCACCACTGATTCTATGGCGTAGCGGCTGCCGTCGGCGGCGACTGCTTCCGCTCCCTGGAGCTCGTCAGAGAGATCCGCGCTGGTGGCCAGCCATCCGTCGGAAGTCAGGGCCACGGCCCGGCCGATCACCGCCTCATTCGGAACAAAGGCGCCTGGACCCAAATCTTCCAAAGCGCGCGTTGTAACCAAGCGGAGCGTGGCCGCCGCGACGGCATTGGACATGGTTTCCGGATTGACCGAAGCCGGACGCGTTTCAATGACGAACCGCCGGGCCAAATCGCCTTCGGCCGGCACCAGGGGCGGCAGCAAATAGACGCTGGCTGCCAGCCCGCCGACTCCTCCGGCCAGAACGCCGAGAACCATCGCCAAAAGCAGAGGAGTTAGCACCTTCCATCCGTTTTGTTGTGTTTCCATCATATGTTTCCCCGGGCCTCACTGCGCCTACGGCGCCTCGTTCGGCCCTTTTCGTTGTGCTCGGAGCGAAGCTGTTCGCTCCTCGCTACAACTCAAACCCATCTAGCCGTGCCCAATACCAGCGCCGCCCCGACCATGGTGATTAACGAGTATCTCAAGGCCACCCGGCGGCTGACAGTTTCAAGATAAACATGACGGGCCAGCCCGGTAGTCAGATAGACGGAAAGCGCCAGGAGAGCACCGACCACCGGGGATGACACCGGCAAAAGAGCGGCCGCCCAAAAAGTTTCAGCAGTGAGGATGGCGGCGGCGACGATCATCGGCAAGGCGCGCCCGGCCGGCACTTTTCCAGTCCAAAAATTGTGGGCAGAGATAAAACCGCCGAGGCCGAAAGCCATCACCACCCCAGTCCACAGCGGCAAGGACAAAAAGGTGACCAGCGCCGAAAGATTGATGCCCACGAAAAATAGGGTGGCAATGCCCATGGCCTGGGAGATCGAGGCCAGCGAATAGGGCTGGTAACGCAGAGGCAAATAAAAATAGTTGAAGAGAATCAAAATGTTTAAACCGATGAGAAAAGCGGCCAAGAGTCCGACCGCGTTACGGAACCCCGGCCTCTCGGCCAAGAGAACGGCCAACATGGCCGAGATCCAAAAAAACAGCGGCAGAAGAAGTAGATACCAGTTCTCAACGCGCCGCAGCCCGGCGCCGATGACCATCGCAAAAAAAACCGCCAAAAGCGGTCCGACTGTCATAAGTATGGGGATAACGGCCGAAGGGGCTACGGCCGGGGCCAGGCCGGAGGCGAGAGCCAAGACAGGAGTCAGCGCCACGGCCGCCAAGCGAAGGATGGGCATAACAACTTTGCCTATTTGAGGAGACCTTTGCCCAGCCAGGGAAATTCGTCAAGCAGGAGTGAGAAAGTTCCTGAACCTTTCCTGACCAGTTCCGCCTCGCCGGTCCGCACTCCGTCCTCCCAGGCGGCAACAGCCGTCACCAAACGAAGATGCAGATCGCGTTCGGAGGAGGGCACGACCAAAGCCAGGAGATCACGGCGCATGGCCGAAAGCGGGGCTACGAGCGCCGGCGCGGCGGCGTCGTTGGGCGAGGGAAGGGCGGCCTGGATCTTTAGAAAATCGCCGACGATCCGGGCCGCTTCGTTCCGATAACGTTCGGTGATCGGGGCCCGGAGCGGAGGAGCGATCTCCGCCTCCATTAAATTAACCAGCCGGGTTTCCCTTCTGACTAAAAAGGCAAAAGTCACCGCCAGGGCGGCGACGAATACAACGCAGGCCACGGCCAGCGGATCAAAACGGGGTTTTGGTCGGATCATACGCCGCGGGCCCGCTTCATCTCAATCATGTCGGCGGCAAAAACGCTCACCGCCGTGGCCAGAGGAATGGCCAGGATGGCTCCGACCACCCCGCCGACGCGCGCTCCGATAAGCAGGGATACAATGGAGATAATGGGATTAAGTCCGATGACCCGCTGCATGATCTTGGGAACCAGAAAATTGTTTTCAATTTGCTGAATGACCAAGTAAAGCGCCATGGTCAGAACTCCCTTGAGCGACGAATCGGCCAAGCCGATGATCACCGCCGGAATGGCGGCCACCACCGGACCGGCATAGGGCACGAACTCGGCCAAACCGGCCAAGAGGGCCAGCACCAGAGCGTATTCCACGCCCAAAATCGAAAGTCCAATATAAACCAGCACGGCCACTGCCGCCGAAAGGGCCAGCTGGCCGCGCAGCCAGGCGCCGATCTTCTCTTGGACCCGAGTGAGCAGCCCGGCCAGGTAGGGCTGAACCGATTCCGGAGCCACGGCGCGGAAGAAACGCCGCAAGGCGTTCTCCTCCACTACCATATAAAAAGTCATCACCAGGACGACGACAAAACCGAGGAGCCCGCCGAAAAATCCGGTGATGGTGGAGAAAGCCCCGGCCAGTCCCCGTTCCACTCCGCTGCCCAGCCCGGAAAGCAGACGCTGGAGATCGCCCAATCCTCCGTCGCCAAGAGTCACTTTTCCCAACCCGAGGGCAATGGTCACCCGACCGAACAGGGATCCGAAGTTTTTGACGATCCGCCCGGTCTCATCAAGGAGCGGCGGAATGATCAGAATCAAGAGCGCGCTGACCGCCCCCAGCAGTAATATGTAGATGGCCAAGACCGCGATCCCCCGAGGAATGTTTCTCTTCTGAAGCCAGTCGGCAAAGGGATCAATGACCGCAGCCAGCATCAGAGCGACGAAAATCATCACCACCACATCGCGGATGATGTAGAGAAACCACAGACCCAGGAGAACGGCAAAAATCTTGACGATGGCGCCGGTGGCGATGTTGAAGGTCACCAATTGAGGCTTTAAGGCGGGCATAACGAAAACAGTATACCACCCGAAATCAAAAACGAAAATCCGGCCATCGGCCGGACCTCTGCCTCTTTCCCCTTTCTTCCCTCACCTTTCTATCTATTTACCGACCATCTCAACCAACCGATTAAACACCGGCTCGTTGTGCACGGCCAGATCGGCCAGGGTCTTGCGGTCAAGCATGATGCCCGCACCTTTGAGCTGGTGGATGAAGGTCGAATACTTGAGTCCCCTGGCCCGAAGGGCGGCGTTCATCCGGATGAGCCAGAGCGACCGGCGTTCGCGCTTGAGGTTCCGACGGTCGCGGTAGGCGTAAACTCCGGCCTTGAGCGCGGCCGTTTTGGCCAGCTTTAGTTTGGACTTCCGCCCCCAGCGGTAGCCCTTGGTTTTTTTGAGGATGTTGCGGCGGCGTTTGACGTGATGAGTGCCGCGTTTGACGCGTGCCATATGTCAGTCAGTGCGTAGTGGATAGTGTGACACTCGCTACTAGTTCACGAGTATTTTCACTGTTCGGTGGAACGACGGAGAGAGATGTTGCGGTCGCCGTTTGTTGCGGCTCACCTTCCCCGGCTCGCGAGTATTAAAATGGTCCTGACCGGCAGTCCGGTGCAAAACTTTTCCTTTTTTGGTGATGATGAACCGCTTGGCGGCGGCCTGATGGGTTTTCGGTTTCATAATTCTCTAACTTGCTCGTGCGACCAGAATGATCATCCTCCCCCCTTGCCGCGAGAGCGGCTGCTCGACCTTAACCGGGATAAGCGATTCAAGCGAACCGACAAAATCGTGCATCACCTTGGCGGCGATGTCGGCGTGGGCCTTTTCCCGGCCGCGAAGGACGATCTCCACCTGTATCTTGTTGCCATCTTCCAAAAATCCCCGGGCCTGTTCCCGCCGCACTTCGAGGTCATGCGCCCCGATGCGCGGTGAAAGGCGAATGCCTTTGACCTCCACTTTCTTGGCTTTGACCTTGGCTTTGCGCTCCTCTTTTTCTTTTTCGTACTTGAACTGCCCGTAGTCAATGAGCTTGACGATGGGCGGAACCGGTTTGGGATCGATCTCGACGAGATCAAACCCGCGTTCCCTGGCCAGCTGACCGGCCTCGGCGAAAGGAACCGTTCCGATGTGCGCACCGTTTTCGTCAATGAGCCGCACCTCCGGCGCCTTGATCTGATCGTTCACCTTGTAGCGCGGCGGCTCCGGTTTTTGATATCGGCGATGTCGTGAGATGCGCATTCGTTAGGGTATGGGGGTTAGGGAATAGGGACTAGGGAGGACGATTCGTTCAACTCCCGCCTCTCACCTCCAAATGTTTCCCTCACTTGAGGGAAACATTTGGAGATGGCGGGAGTTGAACCCGCGTGTCGGATTGAATCCTAAAAAACGACCTACGAGCGTAGTCTGTCTTAGAAGTGCCTGCCTGACGGCAGACAGGTCAAACATTGGGTGTAAGACGGACGAAACCCCAACGTTCCAAGTCTCGCCAGTCCGCGCCGCGCGCGAGACATTCGCGCGGGCGGGCCTCCGTGATGACGCCGCTCCCCGTTCCGCGGAGGCGCGGGACGGACGACGGACCGTTGCCCTTAGGCGACGGACATGGAGAGCGAAGGAACGCGGAAGGCGTTAGCCACCGCATTCTTCACCCTTGAGTATACGTTGGCACGTATGCAGTTCTGGAACGGTTTAACGAGCGGCTCCAGAGCTCGGCTCGCACGCTTTTCGGACAAATCCGGTCGATGCCCAGCATCCCCATCTAACTCTTCAATGCGGCTCTCGTTTCGCGCAGAACCTCGCGTTTTTTAATGGCCGCGCGCTTCTCGTACTTCTTCTTTCCGCGGGCCAGCCCCAGCTCAACCTTGATCAATCCGGCCTTAGTATAGACGGATAAAGGAATAAGCGTCAAGCCGCCGGACTCAACCTTGCCGGCCAGCCGCCGAAGTTCGTTTTTCTTCAGAAGAAAAGTGCGGGTGCGCGTCGGATCATATCCAAGACGGGTTCCGGCCGGAGCGTAAGGAGAAATGTGCGCGCCCAAGAGATAGGCCTGACCGCTTCGAATGGCGGCGTAAGCGCCCTTTAAACTCACATGACCGGCTCTGGCTGCTTTGACTTCCGCGCCGGTCAACTCAATACCGGCCTCGATCTTCTCCAGGATGTCATAATCAAAAATTGCGCGCGGATGGCGGGCAAGTACAGGCATGTCAATAAGATTACTTTATTATTGACAGTGACGGCAAATAATGATAGCTCTAGGATAGAGGATTCACCTTGACAACCAATCCCCGCAGGACGCGGGAAAGGAGAGGGTCGTGAAGAAGATTTCGATTGCAGTCGGCATGGTTGCCGCGTTCGTGGTTTGGGCGTCGCCCGCCGACGCCGAGACGATTCATGTGGTGAGCCCGATGGACACCTTCGGGAACATCACCTCCCGCTACGGCATCACCCGCGATGAACTTTTCGGGGCCAACCCCGGAAAGATCCGGGCTTGGTGCTTTGGCATCGGCGAGATCCGCCAGACGCGCTGGGGATCCAACGCCCGTTGTCGCCGGATGGAGCCCTATGTGGTGGTGGGAACGGTGCTCACCATCCCCGACACCCGAACGGCCTTGGCCAGCCAGAATCAGGAGCTGCGCGAGAATCTGCGGCAAGTGACCTCGGAACGCGATGAGCTTGGCCGAAAGGTGGACGAAGCCAACGCTCTGCGCCGCGAGGTGTCCGACCAGTTGGAGGCGGCGCGAAGAGAGAACCAGCTGCTATCTGCCCAAGTCAACCAGTTCCGGTCGGCCAAGGCCGAGAGCACCACCCTTGCCATCGAGGCCGCCGGAATCATCGGGGCCGTGTCGCTCATCATCATCCTCATCCTCTTGAGCTCCTATCGCGGGATGCGCTCCAAGGTCGAGGAATTGAGCCAGACGCTCGCCGATGCCCGAAGGTCCGAGATCGGAAGTCGGAAGCAGATGGAAGATGGGATCAAGGCCTTGGCCAGCGAGAAGTTGGGCGTGAGAGATCGCGAGGCAGATGCCAGCGATCGGATGGCTCGGGCCGAAAAGATCATGGCCAACGCGGCCAAGGTCGAGGAAGAGGCCAATCTCCGTGTCCAGCGCCAGCTCAAAGACCTGCGTCCCCAAGTGGAGGCAGATGTCCGCAAAGGGTTTGTCGGACGAGATGAGCAGCTTCAAATACTGGCTGACCTTCTCGAGAAGAAAAGGGAGGATCTGGAAAGGCGCGAGCAAGCCATCAAGGATCGCGAAGACGACTCGGAACGCGAACGAACCCGTATCAAGACAAGTCCGATGATGGCGGCGGTCAGTGCCGACCAAGCCCTGTCTGCCGAGGAGCAAGAGGAATTCCGTCGAATCCAAGAGGAGGCCGACGGCGGCAACGGCGCCTCGGACTTTGAGGAGTTCGACTTTCCTCAAAGTTCCCGTGAACGCAAGCTCATGGGGGGAAGGCGGTCTCGACCGCCCGGACACATCCGGTGATTGAAGCTTCGGCTGATTGAACCCGGGTGCGTGAAGACACTTCAAGACGAGAGATAGAACGGTCGCGTTCATCCCTCGTCTTTTTTTATTCGGCGCGCAGGAAAAATTCACTTCCCGTTGACATTTATTCGGAAGCCCTTGACAGCCGCAAAAAAAAATGATAGGTCCAAAGCAGAGTTCTTGACGCGCGGAACCCATGGTTCCGGACTTTTTGAGCTTGATCGTTGACATTTTGCACGTCAACAACAAACAGTTCTCCGCTTTCGCGGGGCCAAACAACACAGCCCCGCAAAAGGGGGAAGGAGCGAGACATGAAGCGCACGGTCATGATCAGCGTCGTCTTCGCCATCCTCACCGTGGCGTCGGCGGCCAAGGCCGACACGACCTACACGGTGAAGCCGGGGGACACCATTTCCCAACTCCTCCGCGACCATGGGGTCACTCTGGGTGAGCTCAAGGATGCCAACCCGGGAAAGATCCCCGGCGTCTGTCGAAGCACCAAGACGGTGATCGGCAGGTTCGGCACCTTCACCCTCTGTCTCCGTCCTCGGAGCTACCTGGTGGCGGGCAGGACCCTGACCATCCCCGAGTCGCGTACTGCGATCGAGGAGCGCGCCGGGCAGGTGGAAGGTCTGAACCGCACGATCGAGGGTTTGAACGCCACGGTGAGCGACCTGCAAGCCCAGCTCATGGCCCAGCAGGAAACGACCCAGACCAGGTCAAGCGTTCTCCAGTCATCCAAGGAATTGAGTGAAGCGCGAGCGGAGATTGCTTCCCTCAAGCGAAAGCACGCCCGCGAACTCAAAAAAGTCCGCGCGGATGTCTCCGCCCTGCGAGGGAAACTCGCCCGCGAACGCAGAGAGCATTCCCGAGCCGAGGAGACGCTCGAGAAGGCGCTCCGCGCCGCCAAGCGCGAACAGCCCGCGGCGCGAGTGGTGGTCAAGCGCGTGCCGAGCCAGTCTTACAACAAGACACTCGCCACTGCCTTGAGCATTGGACTTGGCGCCTTTGCCTTGGCCTTGCTCTGGGTGAGTGTGACCAGCCGCCGGAAGAATCGGCTAATCGCCGATCTTCAGGTCGAGTCCGAAAAGGCCAGCCAAGAGGTCGGAAATATCCGACAAGAGCTGGCTGGCGAGCGGGAAGCTCTCCAAAAAGAGCTGGAGGCCAAAAAGGGCTCCATCAGCATCCACGAGCTGGCGGCCAAGGATCGCGTCAAAGACCTCGATGCCAAGCTGGCCGAGGCCGAGCAGGCGAAAACCGAGGCCGACAAGGCCAAGCGCGCCTACCTCCGCAAGGCAGTGGAACTGGATGGACAGGCGATGAAAATCGCCACCGAACGCGACGGGCTCCAGAGTAAGCTTCAGGACGCCGCGTCCGTGGCTGACCGTCTGCGCCAAGAAACTGCCGATCAGCGGCATCAGCTTGAGCAGGCCGAAAGCGACCGGAAAATCGGAGAGACACGATTCCAGTCGGAGATCGGCCGACGAGCAATGCAAGAAGATGAAGCCCTTGGCTCGGCTCTCGAAAAGCAGAGGGCCGAGTATGAGGCGACGATCAGCGACCTCCGGGGACAGCTGAATCGGACGGAGATCGGGACAGCTTCTCTCGAGGATGATAAGCAAAGCCTCGAGGGCGAGCTGGCGCAGGGCCGGAAACTCCGCCAAGAACAGTCAAGCGAGCTGGAATCCCTGCGCCAGCATGTCGCGAGACAAGGTGAGCAGATCGCTCTGCTCGCCCAAGGCCTGGAACAGCTCAAAGGAGTCAAGGACGAGAACGTCCGTCTGAACGGCGAACTCGACGTCCTTAGAAACCAGCTCGAGGGCTTCAAAAAGGCAGATGCTGACGCTGACGCCTTGGCCGATGCCCACCTCGACTGGCAGAAGGAGAGAAGCTCTCTCTACAGCCAACTCGGGGAAGCAACAAAACGCGGCGACGAGCTGGGAGCGAGGATCCAAGACCTCGAAAACGGGGTCGAGAGAGCAACTCGAGGCGTCGCGGAACTCGCGGAAAAGCGCCGTCGCGAGCTGGATGAGGTGCGCGAAAGCGCCGAGCAGGAGATTGCCTTCTTCCGAAAGAAGGCTGCCGATGCCGAAGCGCAACCGAAATCCGTTCCCCAGCCCGAGCGCAAGCGGATCACCACTCCACCACTGCCTCTGCCGGCGGTGAGCGAAGATGGTGAGCGTCGCAAGACGCCTCCACCGCCTTTCGAGAGCTTGATCGAAGCAGCTGGCGCCGTGGACCTGACCGAACACGCCGAGCTCGAGGAAGATCAGGATCAGCCCAAGGTCGGAACCTTGGCCGTGTCTGACGATCTGGTGCGCGAGCTGACCTCGTACGGTCCGAATCCGCTCATGGTCAAACCGAAGGGAACAGTAACGAACGAGGCAAGAGAGCCCTTCGCCAGAACTCCCTCGACGGCCAAGATGCGGGTATTCCACGCCACCGATGGCGTGGATGTGGATCTGGACGCGTACTTCAAGGTTCTGCCAAAGTCAGGCGAATCGGGGTACATGTGCGTCTGGCCCGGTTGCGAGGCGATTGTTGCTCGCGACGAGCGAGAACAACACCTCGAGGATCACCGGGCCATAACCGAGATCATCCCCAAAGGCGACAACGGTGCCGGAGTCACGGCGCACAAAACGGCTTTTAACCTCGAGGAATTGGACCTTCGGCCCGTCAAAGACGAGCTGCTCAAGGCCAAAACCACGGCGATGGTGGTCAAGGGCATTCGGCTTATTGACTGTCCTTGCGGCGCCAAGGAATTCGACAAGGCCACTTGGAGAGAGCACCTGCGCAGAGGCCACCTCGAGTGCCACCTCTGCCAGCCGCCGGTGATCATCCAAAGTGATCACCTCTCGCGCCACCTCAAGCGGGCGCATCCCGAGAACATCGGGGCATCAGGCAAACGGAGGCAATCCCAAGGCGACTGAAGTGCCGCGTCGCGGCACCGACCGACCCAGGGATTGAAAACAACGAACACCAGCGAGAGACCCGAGCCAACACTCCGTCTCTCGTTTTTTTGTTTCCACACCTTGTCTTGTCCGTATTTTCTTTTCATGTTATTGTCCTTTCACTTTGGGCCGGTGGTGTAGCCCGGTTAACACGTCGCCCTGTCACGGCGAAGATCGCGGGTTCGAATCCCGTCCGGCCCGCCAAATGAATAAATATTTGAAAACTGCGCCACCTCCCAGTGACGCAGTTTTCTGATGCCCCATCTGACAACATATGGTATAATGTTAACCGTCAATCCATAATTCATTATTCATCTAACATAGGAGGATATGTTCATGAAACCTAATCTCCGAGCGTTCGACCGATTGGTTCGGTTCCTGCTCGGGGCGTTCCTTATCTTCGCCGCCCTGGTGCTATTCACGCACCCCTTAGCCAGGGTGCTGGCAACCATTGCCGGAATCTACGCGCTTCTTGAGTGTCTAACCTCGAGCTGTCCGCTGTACGCCCGTCTGGGGATGAAGTCCTCGGCCGACGTCCTTAAATCCGAATCTCTCTATCTCCTCGGCCTGCTTGGGGTCCAAGGCGTGTTGGCCTATGAATGGTGGAACGCTGGGTGGGGAAAAGTATCAAGCCCGGATTTTGTAAGCGGCATCGCCCAAACACTAGGGTTCTTCGCCAGCAAAAATCCCTTCCCTTGGTACAAGGATTTTCTCACCGGCGTGGCCATCCCCAATGCCCAGGCCTTCGCCTACACCGTGGAATGGAGCCAAGTGGCCATTGCCCTGGTCTTAGCCGGCTCCATCTGCGGCTATCTCTGCGTTAAAACTGCCGCCGCCCGACGCTGGGTCTTGATCCTCTGCGCCCTGGCGCTTCTTGGCGGCGCGCTGATGAACGCCAACTTCTATCTGGCCGCCGGCTGGACCGGTCCAGGCACCAAAGGCAGCAATATGGTTATGTTCTGGAGCGAGATGGTCCTCTCCTACATCTGGCTCTCGGCGCTTCTCTCCAGAAAAAAGGCCTGATCCCTAATAAATCAACACCCACCACTTAGTGGTGGGTGTTTTAGTTTCATCAAATAGTCACCATGGAAACCGTGTTAGTGCCGCCGGGAACTCCTGGTTCTCCTGAAATGAGAATGACCCGGTCGCCCTTTTTAATCTTCCGGATTTTGCGGAGTACCAAGAGCGCCCGCTCGCCTATTTCTCCCCGCTTAGCGGGGCGAATGAGAGGCAGTAAAAAAGGCCTGATCCCCCAAGAAAGGTTCATCTGACGGAGAACGCGCTCTTCGGAGGCAGCCACATACACCGGCAGTTCCGGACGAAAACGGGAAATCTGCCTGGCTGTCTCGCCGGTAAGCGAGGCGGCGACAATGGCGGTCGCCTTAGTCGTCCTGGCCAACAGGCCGGCCGTTTCCCCGACGATCTCTTCGGTGTCATTGGAGTCGCCGCGGCTGACGGTCACGGCCAAATCGTCAAAAACCGAGGACTCGGTCTTCTCGGCTACCGAGGCCAGAGTTCTTACCGCCTCCACCGGAAATTTTCCAGTGGCGCTCTCCCCGGAAAGCATCACCGCGTCGGTGTGATCAATAACCGCGTTGGCCACGTCCGAGACCTCGGCCCGGGTCGGCCGGGGATTTCTCGTCATCGAGTCGAGCATCTGGGTGGCGACGATGGCTGGTTTGGCCGCGGCCAGGCATTTGCCGATGATGGTTTTCTGATGGAGCGGAACTTCGGCGGCCGGCGTCTCCACCGCCAAATCACCGCGAGCCACCATCACCGCGTCGGTTTCGCGCAATATTTCGTTAAAATTTCTAAGGGCTTCGTGTTTTTCTATTTTTACTATGATCATGATCGGCGGACCTTTTTTTGATTTCTCGGCGGCCGTGATGATCTTTCGCAGAGCGCGTACGTCAGATGCCCGACGGACAAAGGACAAGGCGATGAAATCCACGCCCAGAGAAACCGCGAATTTGGCGTCGGCCTTGTCTTTGGGGGTCAGGGCCGAAACCGAGAGCGAGGCGGTGGGGCAGTTCATTCCCTTGTGAGAGGTGAGCAATCCGCCAGTGATGATTTTGGTCGCGATATCGCGCCCGCGCACCTCCCGCACCTCGACTTCGAGCAACCCGTCATCCAAAAGTATCCTGTCCCCTTTTTTGACATCGCGGTGAAGGCGCTTGTATCCGACCGGAATTTTTCCGGCCCCAGCCGCGCCGGTAGTGAAGGTCGCAATCGCGCCATTTTTTAATTGCACGCCTTCTTTTGGCAAATCTCCCACGCGGATCTTGGGACCCTGGAGATCAGCCAAAATGGCCACCGGCTCACCGAGCTTGCGCGCCGCGCCTCGCACCGCGGCAAACAATTTCCGATGATCGGCCTGCGTCCCATGGCTCATATTGAGCCGAGCCACATTCATCCCAGAACGAATCATGGCCTCGAGAACCTTGGAATCCTTCGAGGCCGGTCCGATCGTTGCGACAATCTTCGTGCGCTTCATGCGACTATTCTACATCATCGGAAGGATATTCGCCCAAAGTGGCCCGCAAGACCGACTCCTGCCCGCCGCGATTGATTCTGACTTCCACCTCGTCTCCCGGCGCGTGCTTGCCGATGATCTGGGCTAAACTATTCTCCTCATCAACAGCGACATTGTCCATTTCAAGAATGATATCCCCCTCTTTGAGACCCGCCTTCTCCGCCGGACTGTCGGCAACTACCGCTGGTTCATCCGCTCCATCGCCTCGAACAATGAGCGCTCCGCTCTCGGCCGGAAGCCGGTTGACCTTGGCGATTTCCGGAGTGATCGGGGTATAGCGAACCCCCAGCCAAGCCCGAACGATTTTTCCCTTGTCGCGAAAACTATCAATGGCCGCCTTGGCTGTGTTGATGGGAATGGCGAAACCAACGCCCTCCGCTCCCCCGCGCACCGCCGAGTTGACTCCGATCACCTGGCCGAAAAGATTGACCAGCGGACCGCCGGAATTCCCGGGATTGATGGCCGCGTCGGTCTGAATGGCTTCTTCGATCACCTCGCTCCGACCGAAACCGTCACCAGCGACGATCCGCCGCGACAAGCCGGAAACCACGCCCTTGGTCACGGTGTTGGGGAGTTCCGAAAGCGTATTGCCGATGGCAATGACCGTCTCCCCTATCTGAAGCGTTTCGGAATCGCCAAGCTCGACAACGGGCAGGTCGCTGGCCTCGATTTTAACGATCCCTAGGTCGTTCAAAGGATCGACGGCCGACACTGTTGCCGGAAAACTCCGGCCATCAGCCAAGACCACCGTGTATTCCGCCTCCTTGTCCTGGACCACGTGGCGGTTGGTAAGAATCAAACCATCCCCTGATATGACAAAACCCGTCCCCCCTCCCACCTGACGCTTCTCTTTCTCAACCGTGCCGGGGGCTCCGGATCCAAAAGGGAAGCCAAAAAAGAAATCGTCGGAGGGACCGGCCGCCTCGGCGCCGCCGACACTGACCTCCTTGGTGATCAGAATGGAAACCACGGCCGGCGAAACGCGACGGACGGCCTCAACCGTGGCCGACTCTTCCTGGACGAGGATGGTGGTTTGATTCGACCCGCCGGCGGATGAAAAAGGCGACGCCGGAGTAATACCAAAGACGTTCTGCTGGAGCCATGAAAGCACACTGCCGGATCCGGCAGTGACCACCAACGCCCCGGCCAGACCACCGGCTGCGGTTCCCACGAGAAGAGCGGAGAGAACGGCGGCCAGCAATGTTCGTTTTACGGCCTCCATAGATCACTTGAGATCACTTGGTTTGGAGATTGACAATTTGTTTCAAGTCTTCGAGATTGACCCGGATTCCGCCCGCTTCCGACCCAAGGATCGACTGGTAGAGCGCGTTTATCTTGCCCATGAGCGGCGGGAGAAAAATCGCCGCCAAGGCAAAGGGGATGAGCCAGAGAATGGTCCGGATCCAACTGCCGATGGACTGCATCAGGATGTATTTGCGCGTTTTCTCCGCCGATTCCAGAATCTTTTTGGAAATCTCCAGATTCTGGTCCAGTTTGGCGTGCAATTCGTCTTGTGGTTCGGTGCGCATATTATTTTTTAACCTTTCTTCTTCCTTTGGTTACGCGCCTGCGGGGACTGGAAGGCCCGAGAAGGCGCTTGAGCTCCCGCTCGAAGGTGACCACGTCCTCGAAGGAACGGTAAACGGAAGCAAAGCGAATGTAGGCCACCTTGTCGAAACCCTTAAGCCGGTTCATGACAATTTCCCCGATCTCGCGCGAGGTCACCTCGTCGCGGCGCTTTTTTTGGATGTCGCGTTCGATTTCCGAGACCAGACGGCCAAAATCATCCTCGGTGACCGGGCGTTTTTCCAAGGCCTTGCGCAAGCCGACTTCGACCTTCTCGCGACGATATGGTTCGCGAGATCCGTCCCTTTTAACCACGGTCAGGTCGAGTATTTCCGACGATTCGGAAGTCGAAAAGCGATAGCCGCAGGATTGGCAGGCGCGGCGCCGCCGAACACTCATCCTGTTCGAAGCCAGTCTGGAATCGATGACCTTCGTCTCTTGGCGATTGCAGACCGGACAGCGCATATATGAAAACGCGGATCCCGCGGATTAGCACGGATTCCGCTGATATAATCCGCGAAATCAGTTCAATCCGCATAATCCGCTCGTATCCCTGCCTGCCGGCAGGCAGGCGCGTAATCCGCGTCTATAGCATCTTCTTCCTGATGAACGCCGGGATCTCCAAATCTTCCTCGTCGGAGGCAGGCACGTTGGCCGCCATCCGAGCAGGACGCTCCGCTGAAACGTCTCCTGCCGGAATCGTTCTGGTGGTGAAAGGGCGTTCGCCCAGTGGCTGCGACTGCTCGGCTTTGGATGAATCAGCTTCACGTTCCTTGGTTTTGAAAAAAGGCGAAGGCGTGTATGAGCTGGAGGCGAAAGCGGTCTTGGCGGCCATTAAGGGACGGGACTTTTCCGCGAAGCCGGTGGCGATGACTGTGATGCGCACCTCGTCCTTGACCATCTCGTCGATGACCGCGCCGAAGATGACTTTGGCGTTAGCGTCAACGCTGCCGGTAACGGCCTTGGCCGCCTCGGAAACCTCGTGCATTGTAAGCGACGGCCCGCCAGACACCAGGAAAAGCACGCCGCGAGCTCCGTCAATGGACAGGTCAAGCAGCGGCGAGGCCACGGCCGCCTTGGCCGCGTCCACCGCCCGGTTTTCGCCCGTCCCTTTGCCAATACCCATCAAGGCCGAGCCCTGGCCTTCCATAATGGCCTTGACATCGGCGAAATCAACGTTGATCAGCCCCGGGGTGGTAATCAGCTCGGAAATGCCCTGGACCCCCTGACGCAAAACGTCATCGACGATCTTGAAAGCCTCGAGCAGCGAGGTTTTCTTGTCGATGATCTGCAGGACCCGGTCATTGGGAATGGTGATAATGGTGTCCAGCTTCTCGGACAGGCGTTCGTGGGCCTTCTCGGCGATGTCCTTGCGCTGGGCGCCCTCGAAGGAAAAAGGCTTAGTGACCACCCCCACGGTGAGCGCGCCGCATTCCTTGGCAATCTGAGCCACCAGCGGACCGGCTCCGGAACCGGTTCCGCCGCCCAATCCGCAGGTAACAAAAACCATGTCCGCTCCTTTCAAGACATCGCGGATTTCACTCTGACTCTCTTCGGCCGCCCTGGCCCCCAGCTCCGGATTCATCCCTGCTCCCAGACCGCGAGTAGCGGACTTGCCGATGTGCAGCTTGACCGGAGCGTGTGAGTAGTGGAGCGCCTGGACGTCGGTGTTCATGGCGATGAACTCGACACCCTTGATTTTGGAGGCGATCATCCGGTTGATGGCGCTATTTCCGGAACCTCCAACGCCCACTACTTTGATTTTGGCAAAGGTTTCGATGTCCGGTTTGACTTCGGCCATAATGAACAAAATGTGTGTTCGCTCTTGTGGAGAACCATTTTAGACCTATCTATCGTAGCCGGAAGCGCGACTGGTGTCAAACAAAAAATGACTATCGTCTACGGTCTACTGCCTGCCTGCCGACAGGCAGGCAGGCGGCCGGAGCGGTAGTCTGTAGTCGGTAGTCCGTAGTCCACTAAGGCAGCAGACTGCCAAACAATTTTTTTATACGCTTGGAGACCTGCTCGACGGCCGAGAAACGCGAGAGCATTCGGCCGATCTTGCCCGGAGCTCGTTCCTCGAGAGCCGCTCCCCAGAGTACCAAACCAATGGCCGTGGTAAAAGCCAGATCGTTGACTTTGTCGGTGATGGCTGTCACCCCGATGGGGTAGCCGAGCGAGGCGGGAAGACGCAGTTTGCGTTTGGCCGCCTCCACCATTCCCGGAAGCTTGGCCCCGCCGCCGGTAAGCACCACCCCGGCCGGAAGAAGTCCGCTCCGGCCGATCCGACGAAACTCAGCGTCCACCTTTTCAAAAATTTCCTCAACCCGCGCCTCGATGATTTCAGCCACATAACGGCGCGAGACGGTCTCGGCGTCAGGCGACCCCAGATCTCGGAGATTGATCTCCTCCCGTTTCTGAACCTCCTTGGCCGAGGCCGTGCCGAATCTGAGTTTGAGCGCCTCAGCCACATCGATTGACGTGCGCAAGCCAATGGCAATGTCGGAGGTAATGTGTTCGCTGCCAATAGGCAGGACGGCCGTGTGCAATGGATCCCCTCCTTCAAAAACAATGACGCTGGTGGTCGAACCGCCGATATTGGCCACCGCCACCCCCAAATCCCGCTGGCGCGGCGTAGCCACGGCTTCCGAGGTGGCCAGGATTCCCAGCACCAGGTCTTCGATGTCGATTCCGGTCCGGTAAACGCATTTGGTGATGTTTTTGATCTGGGCCGAAAGGCCCTGAATGATTTCGGCATCAACCTCCAGCCGGATTCCACTCATGCCCACCGGGTCTTTGACCCCTGACTGACCATCCACGGTGAAACTCTTGGGGATGACATGGAGAATCTCGTAATTGGAGGGGGTGGCCACGGTCCGGGCCGCCTCAACCGCCCGTTCGACATCCTCGGGCCTGATCTCTCCGTCCGGCCGCGAGACGCCAACCACTCCCTTGGAGGTCTGTGAAATGATGTGGCTGCCGGAGATGCCGACAAAGGCCTTTCTTATTTCCGCGCCGATCATTCGCTCAGCCCGTTCAAGCGCGGCTGATACCGAAGAAACGGCGTCATCAATGGAAGTGATGATTCCTTTGGACAATCCTTCGGAGGGAACCTCGGCCACACCGATGATGTGGATGCCGGAAGATTTGTCGCGCTCGGGCGCGCGGGTGCCCACGGCGACGCGTACCGCGGTTGAGCCGACATCCAAGCCGGTGATGAAGTCAGAAGACATGTGAGGTGGAGGAAATGGGAAAGAAAGTGGAAGAAAGGAGGAAGAAAGGGGGGTAAATCGATCCGCTTTTTCCTCCACTTTTCATCCTCTTTCTTCCTCTTTTCTTCCTACTGTAGCAGCTGAATTATGTATGGAACAAAAATGATCACCGCGACGATCACTGAAGTTACTGATGAAACAAGAACGGCGCCGGCCATGATGTCTTTAATTTCCGCGACGGCGTGATGCAGTCGCGGACGGAATACGTCAATCAGACGTTCGGTGACGCTGTTTAACAATTCTAACACGAGGACGAAAGCGGAAACAAGCAAAATCACCAGAATTTCCCAGGCGCGAAGGCGGAGAAACCAGGCCAGAACGAGAACGGCGGCGGCGGCGAAGATCTGAACACGAAAATTGCGCTCCTCGCGGAAGACGGTGCGGAGACCGCGCAGGGCGTAGATGAAGCTTTTGCGGAGAGGATGGAAGTGCATCATTTTAATTTCGCAATAATCCGCGCCTGCAGGCCAAACATGCGGCGCTCTTGGCCGATCGTTTCATGGTCATAACCCAAAAGATGAAGCGTGCCGTGAATCAAAAGCAGGCGAAGTTCGTCTCGGAACCCTATCCTCTGCTTCCGGGCCTTTCGACGCGCCTCGGCAACGGAGATGATGATCTCGCCAGCATACCCTGACTCATCAGACGCAAAAGAAAGCACGTCGGTCGTTGTGTTCTTTCTTCGGAACTCGCGATTCAAGCGTCGGACTTCAGCATCGCTTGTGAAAAGGACGGTCACGTTCTTTCGTTTTCGGCGAGCTGATTTAAATGCGGCGCGCACGATCCACTCGACTTCATTCTTTGAGATCCCCGAAGCAACCTTCTTCATGGCGTTGAGGTTGCGGTGGAGGTGGGAGTTGACCCTGGAGCTGGAGTGATTGGCGCCGCGACGGTCACCCGGAAGGAGTTGACCATCATCTCATAGGTCTGGCGGAAGCTGATCTCTGGCAGGTTGCCGATGTTGTATGGAATGATGAAGACGCGCGAACCCGAGGCGATGTAGGTGGTCAGGCGATCCGGGGAACGGACCGCGGCGTAACCGCCTTTGGTGGCGATGGACTCGAGTTCGGTCCGGGAAACGCCCGGCGAGCGAGACAGATACCACTCGGCGATCTCCAGACCGGCGGGATTGTTCTCGGAGAGCACCTGGATGAATTCCCCGGAAGAGGCGGTAAAGGTGGTCGTGCCGGTGGTTTCATCGAGGACCCGCCGCGTCCAGGCGGACGGGTAGAGGATCTCATAACCGCGGACCGCGTCCTCGTGGATGCGCACCAGCCCCGAGTCGCGCAGAGTGGTTGGCGCCAGGGCCGCCGGATTGTAGAGATGAAAGACCTCGTTGCCGTCTAGGAATCCGTCACCGTCGGAATCCGGACGAGTAAGGCCTGTGCCGTAAAGCCGCTCCTCGGCGTCGGTTAAACCATCAACGTCGGAGTCAGTGGAACTGCGCAACGGCGGCGGCGGCACGACTGGGAGATTGGCGTTGACGTTGGTCGGCGCGTTAACATTGGCCGGAACATTGGCGTTGACGTTGGCGTTGACGTTGGTCGGGACGTTGGCATTGGTCGGACGATTGATGTTGCGATTGGTGGGAATAGGACGATTGACTGCCGGAGCCGGAGCCGGTTTTGGTTTGGGACGGAGAAGCAGCCAGCCGCCGACGCCGAATGCGCCCAGAATTACCACTCCGACAATGACAAACAGAAGGAGCGGCGGTTTTTTGGCCGCCGCTGGAACGGCCGGCGCGCCGGCGGGTGCCGAGGGGGCCGCCGGACGCTTGGGCTCGCGGTAGGAGGTGGCCGCGCCGATAAACCGCTCGGGCATCACGTGGATTTCCGGCTGTTTGGATGGCGGCGTTGGCTGTTGTTGTTGTGCTGGTTCAGGCATCGTCATTTGACGTCATTGCGAGGAACGTAGTGACGAAGCAATCCCGCTCCAATACAACGAGATTGCTTCGCTTCGCTCGCAATGACAAAAACTACGGCGTCGACGTCGGCACCTGGAACAGGCGGCCCGGACCATTGGGATCATAGCCGCCGCGAACCTCGGTGCCGTCGGGGAAGCTGTCGCCGTCAGTGTCGGGATTGCGCGGATTGGTCCGGTAAACCTTGACCTCCTCGCCATCGAGAAGACCATCGAGGTCAGTGTCAGCCACTGCCGGGTCGGTTCCAATCCCCGCTTCCTCGAGATCAGTCAAACCGTCAGCATCGGCATCAGCCGGAGGAGGCGCAGGGGCAGGAGCTGGAGCCGGCGCAGGAGCGGGTGCGGGGGCAGGCGCAGGCGCCGGAGTCGGCGCTTTCTTGGCGGCCGGAGCCGGTGCAGGCGCCGCGGGCGCCGGAGCAGGCGCGGGACGGACAAACCTTTGATAAGCGAACCATCCGGCGCCGCCGATAACAACAACAGCGACCAAGACAATGGC
>Ga0209542_10004526_pt1 | contig 28532 bp, 26 predicted proteins | sample RifCSPhighO2_01_FD_184028 | JGI IMG/M metagenome (GOLD analysis project Ga0209542, IMG submission 184028) | Soil microbial communities from Rifle, Colorado - Rifle CSP2_plank highO2_0.1 (SPAdes) (version 2) | ecosystem: Environmental > Terrestrial > Deep subsurface > Rock core/Sediment ...
AATAACACACCGAGGAAGTGCTTGAATTTTCTCACCCCAAATGAGATGATGCAACAAATCCTGGAAAAGGAACGGAAGAGACTGACAACCTAGTCTTCAAGTGTTGCACTTCCACTGCGAATCTACCTCGTGAATATTTCTCATCAATTTGGTCGATAATTGTTTATGGAAATTCGGAGAATGTTTGTCTGCTCTTGTGCCCGTTCAGCAAAATCTGGACCTTTGGAAGCAAAAATAATGCCGCTCGACGAATTGATAATCATACCCCTGCCGTCCGGCCGGATTCCTTCAGGCATTATGTCTTCAACTTTCCCTCCTTGGGTACCAACACCGGGGACAAGGAAAACCATATCAGTGGCAATCTGGCGAACGGCACCAAGTTCCTTTGGATAGGTTGCTCCGACGACGAGGAGACAATTACCGTTAGAGTTCCACTCCGTTACCACCTGCCTCGCTACCCGTTTATACATTGGTTCCCCCTCTACAACGAGATCTTGTAATTCCCCTGCCCCTGGATTGGAAGTACGGCAGAGGATAATATTTCCTTTTTCTCCCCTTTGAAGAAATGGTTTCAGGGCTTCATGCCCTAGATAGGGATGAAGAGTAACGGCATCGGCTCCTAAATAATCAAAGGTGTATCGAGCGTACGCCTCGCTAGTACTTCCTATGTCTCCTCTTTTAGCATCCAAAATGACGGGTACGTCGGGATAATTTGTGTGAATAAAGTCGCAAGTTGCTTTTAACTGGGCGATGCCCTCCGAACCCAAAGCTTCATAAAAAGCACTGTTTGGCTTGAATGCACAGACAAGGTCAGCTGTTGCATCGACAATTGCTCTATTAAATTCCAAAATAGGCTGGCGGCTTGATCTGAAGGAAGAAGGAAGTTTGTTAAGATCGCTATCAAGACCAACGCAGACTAAGGTGTTGTTTTTTTGTGACTGCCTGATCAAGTTTTTCGAGAAAGGTCATTTCTAATCTCGGACAGCTGCGAATACTATAATGCCACGTTTTTTATTTCGCAAGTAGCAATTTTTAAATGACCTAACACCTTAAATGCTAGTCCCATGAACCTCTAGCGGGCCTCTGCCCAGGCGACGATTCGGTGGGGTCGGCTGGAGGAATTCAGTTTGAGAAGCGCGGTAGGGTCGATTTTTTTGAACCCGGGCAGAGACTCGCGACTAAGGGAAGGTTCGTACCGGAATTAGTCCCCAGTTTTTTGAGAACCTTGGTTTCATCGCCCTCAATGTCCATCTTCAAGAGGTCGATTGGTTGTTTGACATAGTCGGAAAGCAGAACCGCGGGGACGGAAATGATTTTTATCTTTTTATCTTTGTGCCAAAATGATGGCACAGTGGTGTCCCGAAGTGGACCGTCGGAAAAGAAACTTGGACCGGTGCGGCTAACGAACAGTTTTATTTTCCCCCGGTGATTTGACAAGGCGGCGTTGACCAATTGGACATTTTTTAGATCTTTGGTATTCTCCCGGAGAATCTTGAATGTTTCCGGACTGGGTTCAATGGCGACAATTTTAGCCTGGGGGTAATGCTTCTTTAATTCCAGAGTGACGGAGCCAACATTTGCCCCGGCATCGATGATGTAGGGCTGTCTATTAGCGATGAAAAAACGGTGTTCTTTGAAGAGGTACTTCTCCCAAACAAGCGCCAGCCAGTCTCTTAGGCTTGTAGCTTTCATAAAGGTTAATCGTTTGCGGTTATTTTGGCAAGCGATTCATTTAGCGCCGTCCCTATTAATGTTTCTAATTTATTAGAATTTCCTTCGTCAGCTGCGTACATAGCTTCCAGGTATTTTTTCCTATCTGAGCCTGTTTCTGCTTTAATTTCAATGGGCGGCAAATTTAGCTTCAACAAAATTAATATAGTTAGCATTCGGGCCGTTCGCCCGTTATAGTCTTGAAATGGGTGGATCCAAACAAAGCGATGTTGAAACCAAGCTAGAAGTCCGACTACTTCTTCGATAAAATTCTCTCCTCTTGGGTTGAGATATTTCAATCTCTCATTTAAATCATCGCATAAGTTAGTGATTAGTTCAGAGATTTGGTGAGGTAAAATGGACTCTTTACCGGAAAATTCCACGCGAATAGTTCGATACCCACCTGCCCAATCAGGAAAGATCCATCCAAATGACCGCCTATGAACTTCGAGTATAAGTTGCGGAGCAATTTCCACTGCCGGATTTTTGACAATTAGGTCATGAACATAATCTAGTCCCTTCTTTGTGCCCTTAAGTTCTAATTTAAGCAGTTTTGGCCTGGAAATTATTCCAAAGGAAGTCTCTTTATATGAGGTTGCTCCGAGAGGTTTGGTTGTCGATTTCTTCATCCAAAGATTGCTCTCACCATTTTTCGGGTCACAGGCTCCCCCTCTAATTTCGTTGTCCGAAAGATGATTTCTGGCATAAACGAACGTAAGAAGCCAAGATTACTTTTTTTCTTTTTGGCTTTTTGGTATTTTCGATAGTGCTTTCGCAAAGACTTAGAAAGAGTCATATGTTAAATTATACACCCAATTAGTTGAACCATGTGGTAGCTGGTAATTACAAACCGGGCAAAAATATTACTCTCTGACCAGTTTCCAGAGATACATTTAATATAGTTTAATCATGCAAAACCAGGCATTTATGCGATATAGAAAATGAGGATTTAGATTGTCAACAAGCTCTGTCCTCACCTTCCGTGGCATTTTTTGTATTTTTTGCCGCTGCCGCACCAGCAGGGGTCGTTGCGGCCGGGCTTTTTATTAGAGGCTAGGGGTGAGGGGCTAGCAGTTAGGGAATTTCTGACGGTGCTGCTTTGTATTGGTGTTGTACTGATATTTTTAGTTTGTTGTTGTTTCATCTCTTCTTTGACTCCAGCCTCGATGGTTTCGATTTGGGCGGCGTTGGTGACGGCCTTTTCAACCGGAACGGCTTGTTGCTGAGGAACGATGGCAATTTTGTAGATGCGGTGGACGATTTCATAGTCAATGGCGGCCATGAGCTTTTCAAACATCGAAAAAGCTTCGGATTTATATTCGACGAGGGGGTCACGTTGGGCATAACCCCGGAGACCAATACCTTCACGTAAATCATCGATACTTTCTAAGTGCTCCATCCAAAGACTGTCGATGACCCGAAGCATCTCCTGCTGCTCGATGTAGCGAACAATCTCCGAACCCATCTGTTGTTCGCGCTGGTTATAGACGTCGACGGCTACTTTTGTTAAAAATTCTGTGGTGTCAGGAACGGCTTTCAGCTGTTCGGTAAGGGCACGGCGGGAATTTTCATCAAAAGGAATAATGGTGGAAAACTCCTCGACGAGTTTTTCCAGATCGGCGTTTTCGCTGGCAGTATACATGACCGAAAGAGCGGTAATCTCTTTGGAAATTTTTTCGAGAATTTCGTTTTTTAACCCCAGATTGCCCTCCTGATTATGGTTGTTAGTCACTTTACCGGGTTTATTGGCACGAGGTCCTTCGACTTCGCTCAGGGCGGGCAGGACAAGTTCGCTCAGGATCGAACGTCGTTGGTCATAGATTATTTCCCGCTGTTTGTTCATGACGTCGTCGTATTCTAAGAGGTGCTTTCGAGAGTCAAAGTTGAATTGCTCTACCTTACTCTGGGCTTGTTCGATGGATTTAGACACGATTCCGTGCTCGAGTGGCTGGTCTTCGGGAATCTTAAACATGGTCATGAGGCCAGAGATCTTGTCGCCGCCAAAAAGGCGCATGATGTCATCGTCAAGGGCGACAAAGAAGCGGCTGCTGCCCGGGTCTCCCTGGCGACCAGATCGGCCGCGGAGTTGATTATCGATGCGCCGGCTTTCGTGCCTCTCAGTGCCAATGACATGGAGACCACCGAGAGAAACAACCTCGTCGTGATCTTTTTGCCACTTTTTCCATTCGGGAGAGTTGACTTTGGGGCTGCCATCTTCATTTTTCGGGGTATTACCGCCGAGAATGATGTCCACTCCCCGGCCGGCCATGTTGGTGGCAACAGTTACTGAACCTTTTTTGCCGGCCTGAGAGATGATCATGGCTTCTTTTTCGTGCTGCTTGGCGTTTAGAATCTGGTGGGGAATGCCTTTGTGACGCAGAAACTGGGAGATGATCTCGTTTTTGTCAATTGAGGTGGTGCCGACGAGGATCGGCTGGCCCCGTTTGTAGGCTTCCTCAATGTCGCGGGCAACGGCAGCATATTTGGCCCGCTGGGTTTTGAAGACCTGATCAGGGTGGTCGTTGCGAATCATGGGCCGGTGCGTGGGAATGACAACCACATCGAGCTTGTAGATCTTATTAAACTCTTCTGACTCGGTGACGGCTGTCCCGGTCATGCCAGCCAGTTTTTCGTACTTTCGGAAATAGTTCTGCAGGGAAATTGTCGCCAGGGTTTTTGACTCCTGCTGGATGGGGACACCCTCCTTGGCTTCGACGGCTTGGTGAATTCCCTCACTCCAGCGCCGCCCGGGCATGAGCCGACCGGTGAATTCATCGACAATGATCACCTGGCTGTCGCGGACGATGTAGTCCTTTTCTTTGATAAAAAGAGTCTTGGCCTTGAGGGCGGCTTCGATGTGGTGAACAGTGGCAAAATCTTTTTCGTAGATGTCCTTCATGCCTAAAAGTTGCTCGACTTTGCCAATGCCGTGATCGGTTAGGTGAGCCGTACGCAATTTTTCGTCGATGATAAAGTGCAGTTTCGGAGTGAGTTTTTCAACAATGGCCGCATAGTCGTAATATTTTTTGGTTGGCTCGGTGTCCGGAGCAGAGATAATATGCGGAGTGCGGGCCTCATCAATTAGAACTGAGTCAACTTCATCAACGATGGCGAAGTGGAAGTCTCTTTGAACGAGCTCTCCTAGAGTGCGGGCCATATTGTCCCGAAGATAGTCAAAGCCAAACTCGGAGTTGATGCCGTAGGTGACGTCCGCACCGTAGGCCTCCTTACGGCTGATCGGTTTTAAATGGCGCAGACGGGAGTCCTGGGCACTTTCATCGGTGAATTCGGGGTCATACTGAAATGATTGATCATGAATCATCGCGGCACTGGAGAGACCAAGATAATGATAGATCGGTCCCATCCAACCCACTCCGACTTTAGATAGATAGTCATTGACGGTCACGAGATGAACGCCCCGACCAGTGAGGGCATTGAGATAGAGGGGCATGGAGGCAATGAGTGTTTTTCCTTCTCCGGTTTTATGCTCGGCAATTTTTCCTTGATGGAGGACGATTGCCCCCATGACTTGGACGTCGAAATGGCGTTCGTTATTGACCCGCAGGCTGGCTTCCCGGACGAGAGCATAGGCTTGGGGGAGAAGATTGTCCAGGCTTTCGCCACGTTCCAGACGCAACTTGAGCTCAGCAGTTTTTTTGGGAAAATCTTTTTCCTTGAGTTTTTTAGTCGCTTCTTCGAAGGAATTTACCTGCTGGACAGTCTGGTGAAGTTTTTTTATTTCTCCCTCGTTGGAACTGAGAAACTTACCTAAAAAGTTGAGCATATTCCGGTTGTTTTTACTTACAAAATTAACACGGGCGGTTCGAAACAACCGAGAATATACACGGTTGTCTTCACAAAGACAACCGGTATAACGGCAGTATTCTAGCATTTTTGGACTGCGACTGCCAGGATAGCAGGTTACCTTTCTTTGGAAAAGAAAGGTAAGCCAAAGAAAAATCAAAGTGTCTTTCGCTTGGGCAAAGCCCTCGCTCAAGACGTCCAAAGAATTATGTGATCTCCCAGGAAAGAGCGGAGAAATTCGAGAAAGGTCCCAAGGCTATCGCTTTTCCCGTCTCGAACAAAAGATTAGTCGATTAAAATCAACCTTTAAGGTTTTCTCTATTTTGAAAAATTTTGCTAATTTGTCAATAAATTTTTCGGGCACAAAATTAGATGTTTTAGTTGTCAGACGGTTAAAAATTACGATCCCATTTTTTGACAGGGTTTGAGACAGTTTTTGAAGAAACTCTGCCTCTTCAAATTGGACGGGGTAGTTTGGGCCAAGAAAGAGGTCGACCAAAATTAAATCAAATTTCGATCTGTTAGTGCGGATAAATTTTTGGGCATCGGTTTTAAAGATTCTTAAGTTTCTTCCGTCACCCAAGCCAAAATACTCCTTGGTGATATCTATCATCACCGGGTCAATTTCTACTCCGATAATTTTTAGCCAAGGAAATTTTTGGCTCAACAATTTTGCCGCCAGGCCACATCCCAGACCGAGAATTAAAGCATTAACAATTGATTTTTGCCCGAATCCATTTCTTGGTGATCGCGTGTTTGTGGATAGGGAACTTATGCCACGGCGCCAAATTTTTTCCACCCAGGGGCTAGATTGCTGCGTCTGGCCTGCATAGACATAAATCTGGCCAAAGCTCACCTGGACAGAGACAGGGCCATTAATGTCAGAAGTGATCACGGCCAGAGTTTGGGGCCAAAGGAAGGAGAGGAGCCAGGAGAGTTTAGAGAACGCCATTCTGGAACTTGATGGTGAGGGTTTTGGTGTCAATTTCGCCCTCGACGCCCTGGGGGATGGTGATCTTTGCCGGAACATGACCAAAGTCCATGTTCCAAATGATGGGAAAATCAAAGGCGCGGGCCAGCTGAAGAAGGGTGTAGCGAAGTTCGGGAATGCCCACATAGCCGCCTTCTTCGGAGCTGTTAGTGATTTTTCCCACGAGCATTCCTTCACACCGCTCCAGGACCCCGGCGTTCTTGAGCTGGAACATGTCCCGGATGATGTCATTAAAAATGGACTCGTCCTCTTCCCAAAAAAGAATGATTTTTTGGTCGGTGAGCTTGGAAAGGGGATCGTAGATTGTGCCCAGAAGTGAACAGATGCAGTCAAGGTTGCCGCCAATTAGAAGGCCCCTCCCCTTGCCGGAGCGAAGAACCTCCCACTTGTTGCCTTCGGCGGGGATAATTTTCGGGGTCTCAAAACCAGTGAGGGTCGGCCAGAGGTAGTCATAGGTGTATTTGTCCTGTTCGTGCAAGCCGGCGCCATTAGGGCCACTAAAAGTGACCAGGTTGGCTTTAGCAAACAGGGCAAACTGCAGAGTGGTGGCGTCGGAGTAACCAACAAAAATCTTAGGATTTTTGGAGACGGCTTCGTAGTCCACACGGTCAAGAATTTGGTCGGCGGCATAGCCGCCCTGGCCGGCAAAAATCGCTTTAATTTCAGGATCACCAAAAGCCCAGTTGACGTCTTCGGCTCGGTCTTCAATTGTCCCGGCGGTGTAGTCACCGATTTTATAGAAAAGATGTTTTCCAAGCTTTACCTTGTAGCCCAAGCCCTCGAGATAGGCTTTAGTTTTGGTGACGTCTTCTCGCTCGACTGGTTCGGAGGGGGCGACAATAGCGACGGTGTCACCAGGCAGGAGCTTGTTGGGACAAACTATTTGGGCCATAGTCGTATTTTAGCTCTCGGGGAGAGGGGGAACAAGCAGATGAAATACTATAGGATTTCAGATTTGAGCCCAATGGGGGCTTTTCAGGGTGCGTTTGAAGCGAAGCAGGGCAAATTCGAGGATGCTTTGAAGGAAGTGTTGGTAGGTCAAACCTGAAGCTTTAGCTGAGCGAACGGCACCGTCTGTGGCGCCAATTGCGGGATTAGCGTTGACTTCGAGAATGAACGGGTCGCCTTGCAGCGAAAGACGGATGTCCACTCGCGCATAGTCAGAGCAGCCAGTCAATTTGAAAGCAATGAGAGCGATCTCTTCGACGCGGGCTTTGACATCAGGAGACAACTCAGCGGGGCATTTAGCTTCCGAAGTTCCTCGATAGTCCTCAGAGGTCTCTTCCCATTTACCGGCGAAACTAATGATTTTTGGCCGGTTGGCAAAGCGGGCGTCAAAAAGAATCTCGGAGATCGGAAGAGCGACAGCAGCGTCGCCATTGCCAAAGATTGTTACGTTTAGCTCGCGACCGGCGATATATTCCTCGACCAAGTATGGTCCCGGATATGTTTTGGAAAGTTCGAGAATTTTCGCCTGCAAACTTGGCAGGTCAGACACCACCGAATTGTCATCGATGCCAATGCTGCAGTCTTCGGAAGCTGGTTTGACGATTAATGGGTAGTGGAGTTTGGGGTGCGGCCGGTCGTGAGTTGATTTAAAAATTTGAAAGTTAGGAGTGGGCAAATTATTTTGGAGGATGAGCTTTTTGGTCCCAATCTTGTCGGTGGTCAGAATGATGGCTTCGCTGTTTGATCCGGTGTAGGGAAGGCCTGTTTGGTCCAGAAGTTCCGCCACGTCTGATTCGGTTTTGGGAATGCTGCCGAGACCAAAGGACTGGTTAAAAAAGATGTCTGTTTTGTGCGCCAGAATGTCTGCTTGGTTATTTTCGGTTATTTCCAGGAGTTCAGTTTCCAAACCCAAAGTGTTGAGATTGTTTTGGATCTCAAGGGCAGTTTTAACCGAATCTTCATCGGCGAGAATGTCCTTCGGACGGCCTTGAGTTGAGGTAACTCGATTGTAGAGGATCGTGACTTTCATTGAAGCGATGAGAGCTCTTCTTGATAGATCTTAAGAAGATGACTTTTTAGTTCATAGGTGAGAGTGTCAGAGGGGTGAATGCCAAAAAAATAGCTACGAAGTTCTCTTTCTCTCGCCTCGGCCTCTTTTAGATATTTAATTTTAAATTCTTTGATAAGTTCTCCTTTAATCCCCTTTTTGTAGGCCAGGAGGAAGGCCAGGAGTTGTTGGTCTCGCCAGGTGTCCTTTCGCTCTAAATTATCAAAAAGAACGAAAAGTTTCTTTTTTTCGTCACCAAACATTGATTCCTTAAAACTGACGACTTTAGGATCAATCCCGAGGGCGCAAAAGAAAAGGTAGATGGTGGCACATTTCTCACATCGACCACACCATCTTCTATTGGCGCGGTCTTTTTCTTCAGCAAAGCAGGAAAACTGAAATTTGGCAATTTCCGGATAGCGATGGTGAAGAATCCAGGTCGTGGATATTTCATTGATCGGTTCGATTAACGAAGCAAACAATACATTGCTGCCCAGAAACCGGGCAACATTGTTTAAAACCAACAACCAGCGACTGCTTTGTTCAAAGACGGGATTAATTTTGTATCCTTCATGATTGGCGAAAAAATCGTTGCAGTCAAATTCATGGGACCAAAAAAGATACCGGGCTCTTAGCCCGAAAATATAGGGAACTAACATTAAAGTATACTGAGTAAAGAGAAGGTCCCATCCCCAATAGTTACCTTCATTGTGCCTTAGTCTTCCGGGAGCCACCGGAAAAAAATTGACATCAATCGAAAAGTTTTTTGCAAAGCGGTCGGCAAGCTTACTTTTTTGCCGGTTTTCATAGGGACTTTTCGGCTCTTGAAAAAAAACTAATTGGGGCTCGATGCCTAGTTCTCTGCTCAGGGCAAAAGTCAACAAACTGTCTTTTCCAAAAGAGAACGGGATAATGACTCGATTTTTAGTGTTCCGGGCAATATTTTTAAATCTCGAAAAACGAGGGCGGCCGGTGAATTCAATGTTGAGATTTTTGTTATAAAAATCTTTGATTAGATCCCGCATTAGCAGTTTGTTCTGAGAGATGAGGACGGTTTCTCCAAAAGAGTACATCATGCTTTCAAAAATAAAGGGTTCGATCGGAGGATGGGGAAAATTGTAGATCAGTTTTTGATGCCCGTTAAGGCACAGATGGACGGTTAGAGCATAGGTCAAAAAGTCGGCAAAATTTTGCCGGAAGAATTCCGGGAACTGTTGCCAGAGGGTAAGAGGGTAAGTAATCTGATAGGTTTTCCTCTCCAGAGAAATTTCGACACCGTTAGGAATTAGCTTACGATATACGTAGGTTGCGGGGTGATTCATTCTGTTCTGATATTACGTTCCAGAATAAAAAGTCCCTGAATTGGATTTAGTTAACTTTTTCAGGATAACAAAACATTCACTTTTGTCAAGGATTTTGCAAAAAATTTTTTCGGGGCAAAAAGTTCCAAATCGACTTCCCTCAATCGCGATTAGCTTTTTGGAGTAATTTTTTCCTTACCCACATATTCCCGGAGAGTCTCTGGAATAGTAACACTCCCGTCGGGATTTTGATTATTATCGACTATTGCTAATATTGGTCTGGTATTGGTGATTGCCGTAGCGGAAATGGTATGGACATATCTTTTCTCGCCCGTTTTTTTATCATGGAATTTAATATTAAGTCTGTGGCTATGGTATGCCGCCAAATCAGAATTGGACATTGTTTCGCAATATTCTTGTTGTGATGGCAGCCAAACTTCGGTGTCATATTTTCGATAGGTTGCCATGCCTACATCGCCGCTACACATGTCGATAACATGATACGGAAGTCCGAGGTCCTGCAATATTTCTTCTTCTATTGTCAGGGCCTCATGCATGTATTTTTCTGAAGTCTCTGGAGTAGTGAAATAGATCATCTCCACTTTAGAAAACTGGTGAACTCTTTTTATTCCTTTGGTATCTTTACCCCAGGAGCCGGCTTCTGAGCGAAAACATTCTGAATAGCCAACATAACGAAGCGGGTGATCATCATCAAGGTCCAGCACTTCATCGGCATGATAGGCAACTATCGCCTGTTCGGACGTGCCAACCAGATACAGAGCTTCTTTTTCCTCCATCTTATCTTCATCAAACATTTTATAGATCGCCGAGCTTTCTGAAGGGAAATAACCGGTGCCATAGAGGGGTCGGTATCTAACCAGGTCAGGGGTGGTGATTGGTGTAAAACCTTTTTTTACCAGTTTTTGTATGGCGTGATTAAAAAGGGCGAATTGTAATAGTACGGTCTCATTTTTCAAATAATAGAATCGCGTTCCGGAATTTTTCGCCGCCTTTTCCATATCAACCAAATCGAGGTTAACCATTAAGTCGTGATAGTGTTTTGGTTCAAATTTAAATTTTGGCCGGGGATTTTTTTCGGGCCAGACTTTGAATTCAATATTGCCTGACGAGTCCTCACCAATTGGCATCAAGGGTGAAGTTATATTCGGCATCCAGTCCATTAAGTTTTGCCAGTCTTTTAAGACTCCACTTAACTCTTCCTCAAGGACTTTTATGCCATCTTTTATCTTTTTCCCTTCCTCAATCAATTGGGGGGTGCGCGCTTTTTCGTCTTTGAGCTGATCGGCAAGTCTATTTCTTGCTTCGCGGAGCTTATCTAGTTCTTGATCTAATTGAATTTTTCGGGCGTCAAGCAAGAGAAGTTTGTCCACATCGCAGACTTTTGGATCTAGGTGTCGATTGAAAATGTTCTGTTTTAGCTCCTCCGCTTTTTCGCGGATGTATTTTATGTCTAGCATAGCCTGATTTTAGCAGAAACCTACAATCCAAGTTGATCGGCGATACTTTGCATTGCTTCGAGATTAATTTTGACAAAATCTTCGAGTTTAATGCCTAGTTTTTCAGAACAAAGATAGATGCGGTTGCGTAAGGCGCCTTTGGCAAAAGCGGGTTCTTTCATTTTTGAGAGGACAAAGTCCACGGCGACCGAGGCGAGCTTTTTGTCAGGACGAACCAGAGCGCAGGCAACGATTAGACCGGTGAGTTCGTCGCAAGTATAGATTCCCCAACCCATTAATGACTCTTTGGCTTTGGTGTTTTCAAAGTTGTGAAACTTGATGGCTTCGGCTTCTTCGGGTGTAATGGAATAGTTGAGTGAGCGAATTTCATCGAGAATGATGACGCCGTGTTCCGCCGGGCGATCTTTGGTTCGTTCATAGTCAGCGTCGTGGAGAAGGCCGACAATTTGCCAGGAATTTGGATCGATGTCTGACTTTGAACCCAGACCAAAAAGACTGAAGCCACTTTTGTGTTTCGTCTTGAGAAATTGGGCCAAGGCCTTCATGCAAACACCGGCAGCCAAGTGATGGCGCCGAAGATTTTCATTTTTGACCAGAGTGTTGAGAGCGTTTAGAGCTTCGTCGTGAGTCATATTACTTTTCCGGCCTCATGGTAGGAAAGAGAATCACATCTTTTAGCCCATGGCTGTCTGTTAAAAAGGCGGTGAATCTGTCAATTCCTAAACCCCAACCAGCAGTTGGGGGCATGCCATATTCCAAGGCCCGAATATAGTCCCCATCGAGAACTTGGTGTTCCGCAAGCCCCTTTTTCGCCAGTTTTTGTTCTTCTTCCCAGCGAGCTTTTTGGTCGAACGGGTCATTTAATTCATTGTAGGCCTTGATGAATTCATAACCGCCGATGAGTAATTGAAAGGTGGCTGATTTCCGGGGATCCTCAACTTTGCGCTTAGCCAGGGGAACCAGAGCTACCGGATGGTCAATGAGAAATATTGGCCCGGCAATTTGGGGACGAGATACCTCTTTGTAGAAAGAGTCTAACAAGGCGCCATAACCAACAACCCCAGAGAGATCCAGTGACACTTTTTTCTTCCTGATTTCACTCAATAGTTTTTCTTCAGTATCATTGATGTTAATGTCAATCCCCGTATCCTGGAAAATCAGATCGCGGTAGGTGACTTTTGGCCAGGGTGGGGTGAGGTCGTAGTCTTTTCCTTGCCAGGAAATTTTAGAAGAGCCGGTTATTTCCCTGGCAATGTCTGAAAGCAGTGTCTCAGTGAAAGACATGAGATCATCGTAGTTAGCGTAGGCCCAGTAGAACTCCGCCATTGTGAACTCCGGATTGTGCTCTCGATCGATGCCTTCGTTCCGAAAGTCCTTCCCGATCTCGTAAACTTTTTCAAAGCCGCCAACAATTAAGCGCTTGAGAAAGAGCTCGTTGGATATTCGCAGATAGAGATCGATGTCCAAAGCATTATGGTGGGTAATGAAAGGTTTAGCCGTCGCCCCGCCGTAGAGGGGCTGTAATACCGGAGTCTCAACTTCCACAAAACCGGATTCATCAAGCTTTTTTCGCAGCAATTTGATTATTTTCGTGCGAGTTTCAAAAACCTTTTTAACCTCAGGGTTCACTAACAGATCGACATATCTTTGACGGTAGCGCTCTTCGACGTCGGACAGACCGTACCAGCTTGAAGGAAGGGGTCTGACTGACTTTGTCAAGAGTGAAAAATTCTCTGTGTCAATAGTTAATTCACCGGCTTGGGTGGAAAAGAGTCGTCCTGAGACAGAGATAAAATCTCCTATGTCCAGAAGCTCAATGGCGTCCCAATTTTTGACGAGATTATCGGCCTTAAATGAAACTTGTATTTTTCCGCTCTCGTCGGTCAAATCGGCAAAAATTAATTTGCCATGACCACGGATGGCTGTCAATCTGCCGGCGATCTGAGCACTATCTCCAAAATTTTTGTTTTTGACTCTGGAAATGATTTCTCGACTTCCCTGCCAGGCAGGAAAACCGGACATTCCCAGTGCCTGGAGTTTGATCATCTTTTCCCGACGAATCTTGATTAATTGATCAAGCGATTGGGCCATGAGCTTAGTATACTAAAAAACCTCCCTTTTAGGAGGCGAGGAGTATATTCTGCAAAAGCAATCACCCTGGCAATGAAGTTATTCTATGTCAACAATTGTATAAACCACCTTTCCTGCCGGGGCTTCGACCTCGGCCTTGTCGCCGACCTTTTTGCCCAGGAGGGCTTTGCCCAGAGGGGAACTGCCAGAAATTTTCTTTTCGGAGGGCTTGGCTTCCCAGTCACCGACGACGGAGAAAGTTTGTTTCTTGCCGGCCACGGAGACGGTTACCTTACAGCCCACATCGACCATCTGGTGGCCAGCGGGATTATTTGTCTGTTGGACTAGTGTGGCCGTTTTGAGAATTTCTTCAAGTTCCTCAATTCGACCTTGCAAGAACTCCTGTTCCTGTTTGCCAAACTGATAGGCACTGTTTTCGGACAAATCGCCATCTTCCCGGGCTCGGGCGACACGATCAAGCACCGCCGGCAACTTGACGCTTCTGAGCTCGTCGAGTTCTCTTTGCAGGCCTTGCAAACCACCTGGAGTCAATAAAATACCCTTCTTTTTCATAGGTCTCACGAGGAATAAAATCTCTTCTAAAACGAAAAAGCTTTCTGAAATGCGCAGAAAGCGGTTAATTACGGTCTCGTCAGGTCAGCGGGGCCAAGTTATTTAACGTGGTAGAGGGATTGTACCACTTTTGTGTTTTTTGTCAATGGCTGGTATGATACTAGGCACACCCACAGGCTCGATTCGCCGCCATCACAACCATTCGTTGGCTACGTGATTTTTAGCTTGGTTGGACTCGCCGCGTTCGTCTAGTGGTCAGGACGCCAGGTTCTCATCCTGGCAACAGGGGTTCGATTCCCCTACGCGGTGCTGAAATTCGTCCTCCGGTTCACGGCTTCGGCCGGAACCGAGAGTGGTCCAGGACATCTGGTTCTCATCCAGGAAATCACCGGTTCAAATCCGGTACGCGGTACACAGAGTTTCCCGGTCCACGGCTGCGGCCGAGGAACGTGGATTCTCGGTCCCCCAGTCGTGCTGGGGAGACCGGAACGAATCCCCTTGGGGCTACCGTTTTCACGAATCCCGTTCACAAAGATATGGAGCGCTAAATCAACCTTTGCAAGGGGACCTCTTGTACACTCCTGTACAGCCTTGTACAAACCCTGATACTACACATCTTATTGACAGCTTAAGTCCTCAATAGTAGTATCAGGCAAACAATGAGAAACCTCGACCAGTTGATAGAAAAGTGGAGATGGGCGGCGGACAACGATGCGCCTCCTCCGGCAATAACAGAGGATGAACAACGTGCCCTGGCCGTAGATTTTAACAATTCAAAAAGGCAGTCTCAGGAGTTTAAAAAGTTACCAGTTAGGGGAGTGTCCGAGGAACAGTTCCGTCAAGGTACTCAGCTGGGATATAGAATTCGATCGATCCATAATTTTACCAGGGAAGCTATGTCACAGATGAGGGGACGTTGGGTTTCAGACGAGGAAGTCCAAGATTACTTTGCTTCGATTGATCGGGAGGGAAAAGCATCGCAACCACAAGCTCCAAACCCCTAACTCCTACTGTGGTACTACAATCTGCAATTGGTTGAAGGTGTGATAGATACGCTCAAAGTGACTTTATGGGCTATTTCTTGATACAATATTGACTATGAAAATCAAAACAAAAGATAACTTTGAACTCGATGTTTTGTATAATAAAATTGAAAAGGCCAAGGGTGTAATCGTTTTTGCTCATGGAATGACAGTCAATAAAGATGATGAAGGGATTTTTGTCAGAGCAGATAAGGAACTTCAAAAGCTCGGCTTCTCAACTCTTCGCTTTGATTTCAGAGCTCACGGAAAGAGCCAAGGTGAATCGGTTACAGACTTTACCATCTCTAATGAATTGAAAGATTTAGATGCAATAATGGCGTTTGTCCAAAATGAAGGATATTCATGGATTGGTTTAGCTGGAGCAAGTTTTGGAGGTGGTGTATCTGCATTATTCGCAGGTCAACATCAACAACTCATTCAGAAGCTATTTTTAGCTAATCCAGTTTTGGATTACGAGAAATGTTTTATAAAACCCACAACAACTTGGGCAAAGAAGCACTTTGAAAATATTTTCGAACGAGTTGAAAAAGAAGGTTATGTCAAAATTGGAAGCAGACAATTCAAGGCTGGCAGGAAATTATTCGAGGAAGCAAGTATTTACCACCCTTGCGAAACACTCAAAAGTTACACAAATCCACTTCTGATCGTTCATGGCGATCAGGATAGTAAAGTAGCATTTCAAGATGTACTTGATTGCTTTCAAGACCTTCCCAGCACAAATAAGAGGTTTGAGAAAATAGAAGATTCAGAACATGGGTTCCACGATGAACCATTTGAAACGCAAGTGACAGAAATGATCGTAAAGTTCTTTACCGAAGGCTGAAAGCAGGTTGAGGGTTGAGAAAATCCTGCATCTTTTGAATATCAAACAGGTTGATTTTGAACCAAACTTGTCGAAGTTCGGCAACTAATGCCTGCCACTTTCACGAATCCCATTCACAAAGACATGGAGCGCCAAATCAACCTTTGCAAGAGGACCTCTCAAAACCATCTCAACTATCTAAATCCTAAATTACTCAACATAAATTGGAGTAGTATAATCCCTTCATGATCAACTCCCGCCTCAACAAGATTGTGCCTTTAATAGCCAGAGTCGTTGATGGACAAAATATCTCCGCCAAAGAATCAGAAGAAGCTTTTACCCAAATCTTTCTCCACGATACAGCCGGTTACCACTATGCCACTTTTGTGGCGGCCATCCATGCTAAAGGAGAAACTGCAGATGAACTCCTGGGACTTTGCCTTGCCAGCAAGAAATTAGGCAACCAGATCAAGTTAAATACCCCCATAAACAAAATTATTGACCTCTCCGGAACTGGTGGCGGCAGCTTAAAAACGGTTAATGTCAGCACTACCGCCTCATTTATCGTCGCGGCTGCCAGTTACGCCGTCCCCAAAGAATCTTTCTACGGAATAACCAGTCCCACAGGAAGTGCTGATTTATTCGCTGCTTTTGGCATTGATATTGCCAAACTCACTGCCGTCAAAATCAAGAAAACATTAGAAAAGGTCAGAATTTGTGCCACTTACGCCCCTTTTATTAGCCCTAAATTAAAAGCTCGCGGCCTACTTTTCAAAAAGGCATTTATCGAAAACGGCCTTAAAATTCGTACGCCATTTCATCTTGTCAGCAATCTTAGTTCCTCCGTGGAAATGACGCATCGAATCTATGGCTGTTACTCTGAAAAATATTTGGAAATTTTAGGTGAACTCCTCACCAAACTTGGTTACAAAAGATTTCTAACCTTTTGCGGTTTTCCCGGGATTCCAGAAATCTCTAATATAGGCAAAACAACTGTTGTCGAACAGGATGGCAAAAAACCCAGAAAATACATTCTCACCCCGAAAGATCTCGGTGTCCGTAAGTCGAAACTGGAAGAGATAAAAACTGGCGGTAAAGAGCAAAACATCATCGACTTTCTCCGTATTCTTCAAGGCAAGGAACGGGGTCCCAAGGCAGATTTAGCCGCTATCAACGCTGCCGCCGCTTTTTATGTCCTGGGAGAATCAAAAAGTATCGCCGGATCAGTCCCGAAAGCTTTAAAAATAATCAAGGGTGGCAAAGCATTCAAAGTCCTGGAACGGCTTGTTAAAGAGGTGGGCGATCCAAAGTTACTAAAACTCTGGTTGGCCAGGAGCTAGACATTTTTGTGCACAGTAGGTTTAAAAGCCCTTCAACAAGTTCAGGAATCATATTCTTCCATCCAGGGCTGCTGAAGTAAATTCGGATTGCATTAACAATCCAAATCAATCGAGAATTTTAATTGAACTGAAATTTTCCCCTCCTCGATCAAATCCCCGAAGACTGTTATTTTCATTTTATTAAGCTAGGGAAAGGATTTTCTTCCTAACTAACGCTGCTAAATTTAAGGCAGCACAAAAAATTTCTTTAGCCACTTCTGGATTATCCTTTAGTTCCAGAAACTTATCTCTTACTTCTAACACTCGCGTCACCATCTTTTGAGCCTCCTCACCATATCTTTCCCCATAAAATTTCGGCAGTAGATTTTTATTTTCGATGTATTTGACAAACTCTTTATTTGCCAACTCCTCAGCCTCCATTGTCGCCTCAACTCCCAGTTGAATTATATTCTTGGCGTTTGTCAAAGATTCGTTGAGCAGTAAATTTGCTTCTGAATCAGAATATTGAGCGGGGGCCCTGCTAAGGGGAATTGAAAAAAACGATAAACTCATCATTCCTGACTGCCTCAGATCACCAGATGTTATTGGAGGCACTGTCATCTTCGATAAAACATCCTCTCCCAACAACAATTTATAGGAACTTTTTAACCCCTCTGTCATCCACTTATTCATTATCACTCCACCCATCGCCTGAATCTCTCCGGTACTAATTATGATCGGATTTACCGACACTTCTAAAGAATTCTTAAATCGAGGTTTAATGTAGCGAAATGGTCGAAATTCAATTTTAATTGTTGCCTGCTTGGCAAATTCTTTCTCCAAGGCTTGGCAAACTTCTCCAACAGATAAATAATCTTGTGGACCAGTAAACTCATCAAATACCAGAAGAAAATTGATGTCAGGCCGTTGGTCACTAATCTTTCCCAAAATATAACTTCCAACCAAGTAGAAACTTTTGAGACGAGGAGAAAGCTTTTCTTTAACTTTTTGTTCAAATGAGCGTGCGACCCTGGCAACTAAGTCTTGGGTTTTCATTGCGCTTCTAAATTGATTATATCACCGGTCAGAGGGAAGCTAGTAAATTTGAGTGTAAAAATCCGAAATGCCTTCTCCCGTAACATCTCTTCGCCGACTGGCGAATCCACGTACGGGACTTCGCATCCGGGCGTGCAAGTGCAAGATAGTTTCCAACATTCTTTCACGATCTCCCCAACAACCAGCTAGCCCATCACATCAACCTTTGCAAGAGGACCTCTCAGAATCAGAGGTAAGAGCGTCTTCAATTAGTTGCCAGTCGGACTTGGATGGTTGCTTTGCGTGGTGAAATTTTCCAACCAGACTATATTGGCAGCCCAGGGGTTTTTTGACTTCTGTTAAGCTAGTGGTTAAGATAATTAAGCACTCTATGAGCAAAAGTCTTCCTCATGTAGAACAATTTAATCACACTAAGCACCTACCCCAAACCGTATCAGACAAAACGAGTGATTTGTTTTACATTTTAACAGCACTCTACATCGCTAGCTCAGAGGAAAAAGTCATCACAAAACTTACTCTCGAAAAAGCTCTCTTTAAAACCTCCCAGATGCTAGCAGAAAATGAAGGGGCATCCTTTCTTAACACCTATTTTTATATCAATACACTTGGCCCCCATAACAATATTTTCTACAAATATTTAGAAGAACTGGAGAAAGCGGGTTTGATCGAGACCCAAGGAAGGAATCTCTTCTTAACACCGAAAGGGTTAGCTTTCATCTCTGGATCGATAGACAAAATCGCCTCACATAAAGATTTACTAGAAGTAATACTTCTTCTTAAAGATAGGGTGGAAACCTACTCAGACAATCCTAATAGGGCTATTGAAGAAACGCACTCTCAAAAGGTGGTAGATTCAACAGATAGAGGAAAAGTAAAAACTGTCAAGGAGCTAATCACCGAGATCAAGCCGGAACAACAGTTTGAGCGTCCTTCCCAATTTAAATACATTGACCCGTCCCCAACCAAAAAAACAAAAAAAATGGAAATACCAGCTCGGGTGATCAATGATCTTGAAAACGCATTAGCCAATGTAGAAAGAGAAGACTTTGAAAAAGAAGAAAATATTAATCTTCTTTTTGCATGAGAGTATTTTATAATGCTACCACCAGATCAGTTCGAGCCAAACAGAACTTTCATAAAGAAGGCACGGAGCTTCATTAAGTATTATCCTCCTCTAGTCCCTCGTGATCCAGAAAAAATGCTTCAGGAATCGCTATCTAACCTCGCAAAGTTAGTGAATTCATCACTTAACACATCTCAGCTCGAAAATTTGAGTGAAGAGGCAAGGGAAATGATTAATCACCCAAATGAAAAAGAATATTTCCAGTTCCCTGTAGAAGACGAGAGATACAGATTCATAATCTACAGGCCATGTAAATTCTTTGAGAAGGAAAATAAAAAAATAGAAATTTATGATTTACTCTATATACCACCTACCTCAAACAGACCCTGATCTCGTAGATAAATAGCTTGGTTCTCAGATTTACCCGAAATGTCAGGCCACTAATTGGAGAAGCTGCTTAGTTTGTTGTAAAATATCTTCCGGATACTTAACAATCTCAGCCCAATTAGCTGTTCGAAAATCGTCCCACTTAGTGCACAAGACTATTACTTTTTAGGGATCCTGTATTCAACTTCGTCCAGTTCCTCTCCGGACAGATTGGTCTGTTTAAACTCGGGACCTGAGACTGCTCCGAGAGACTCTGGAATTTTTCTGCATAGATTAATTCCCCCTTGTATAAGGTGTGAAAAGCCATTATTCTGAAAGGGATGAAGAGATTTCTGCCCCTTCTGGTGATTGTTGGTGTCGCGCTCACGACAGTTCTCCTGCGAAACAACATTCAGGCGGCGGTTAAAGGCTACGAGCTAGCTAATTCTCCGGCAAAGGGTGAGTTGTCCTCAAGCAGTTATCTTGAGAGGATTTTGTTGTCTGACGGTGAACTTGAGCAGAACGCCTCGAAAGGCATTTGGTTTAATAAGCCCGTGCTGGTGCCAACAAAAACGCTGGCAAGTTTGTTTGACTCCGTCCCGGCAAATGTTTTAGGTGAAAATACCGAAGAGAAGTGGATCGAGATTGATCTTTCGACGCAAACTCTTTATGCGCACGAGGGGGGACGAACGGTCTATACTTTTCCCGTCAGCACGGGACTGCCGTGGATGCCGACGGTTACCGGAGAATTTCGGATTTGGGCCAAGCTTGTTTCCACGCGAATGTCCGGCGGGTCAAAGGCAGACGGAACTTTCTATGATCTGCCTAATGTGCCCTACACCCAATATTTCTATAAAGGCTACGGGGTTCATGGCGCCTATTGGCACAATGACTTTGGGCATCCCCGGTCACACGGGTGCGTCAACATGAGACCGGAAGACGCGAAAGTGCTTTTCTATTGGACAAATCCGGCTCTCGAAGACGGCAAGCGGGCAAGGTTTAATATTCTTCCTGATCAGGGGACCCGAGTGGTCGTCCACGGAACAACGCCTCTTTCTTTGAACTGACTTCAGGTTACTTAGCAGAACAGGTTGGAAGAATGGCTCGAACGTAGGCCACGAATCCCCTTTCGTCAGAGAAGACGACGACTGGTTGGAGGTAGCTTTGGGAAGGATAGGGGTCAAGATAGGCCACGAAAACTTTCCGAATCGCCACGGACTTCGGTAGAGGGTCCGGGAGACTGGCAAAGATTGCCTGACCAGATTTTAACTGGTCGAAGCTGGCTTGAACATTCACCGACGGGTAGGTCGCAAAGTTTTGGCGGTCGAGGGGGTTATAGAGATAGGAGGCATTAAGAATGGCTTTGCTCGGATTTGAATTCCCAGTGACGAGAGCGGAAATGAGACCGCGTTTGGCATCAGGAGAAACGATGGGAATTTTGTCAAGCGGCGTTCGATTTAAGGTGACGTAGGCAGCGTCAGTGTTGGAAATGGAAGTGGCCGGAACGAGATTGCTGCCATCAAGTTTGAGAAGAATGGTGTCGATAGATCCGGTTGAGACATCAAGAGGAAGGGCGGCGGCACCAGCAAAGAACTTTTGGGCCATAGCGGCAATGGTTTCTTTCGAGGAAAAGTTTTTCTCGTTGAAGAGGGAGAGATCAGACTCGTATTTATAGGTGATGCGGAAATTGTGGGACAATTCGTCGAGTTCCAGAGTGCGCAAAGGGTTGGCCGGATCGGAAAATTCGTAGAGGCTCGTTGTCAGCCGTTTAGGACTCCCGGTGAAGCCGAGAGTGGCGGCTTGGGATTTCATCTTGTCAAAAGAATTGAAAGTGGGACCAGGCGGAGAGGGCAGGAAGTAGACTTTGAGGGTTTGGGGGAGAGGGGGGAGCGACAAATCCGGTGTTTCAATAGTGTAGGTTAAGCCCGAGGGGGTGGCAATGCCATTTTGAGCGTTCGGGACGGGTAAAGGGCCAAAAAAACAATTCGGCGGCGGGGGTGGGGGGGGAAAGAAGCGATTACGCAAATCAGCGGCGGTTAAAATGGCAGTGCGGATGATGAGGAAGGCAATCGCAAAAATTACAGCCAGATTGATGCCCTTGCGAGAGTAATAGGAAACTTCAGTAAGTGATGCCATGGGTAGTGACGAGTAACGGTTATTGAGTTATTAGTTATTGGTACTAATTGAGTATATCTATTATTGATAGTACAATTCAATCGTATGAAAGTGCGCTGCAGAATGGCTCCTTCGCCCACCGGTGAGTACCACATCGGGCACATTCGAACACTTCTTTACAACTATGCTTGGGCAAAGAAAAACAACGGTCAACTTATTCTGCGGATTGAAGACACAGACCGAGAAAGATATGTTGAAGGGGCAGTAGATCGAATATTAGAAGTTATTACCGATTACGGAGTTTCCTGGGATGAGGGGCCACGAATCGGGGGACCGCATGAACCGTATTATCAATCACAAAGACTAGATCTCTACTGTAAGTATGCCATTGAACTTGTTAGGTCTGGCAAGGCGTATTACTGTTTCTGCACCAAAGAGCGTCTAGAAACTCTCAGGAAACAGCAAGAGAAGGATCACAAACTTCCCGGTTATGACCGGCACTGCCGAAATATACGGCGAGAAGAATCAGAAAAAAGGGTAGCCGCCGGAGAACCATATGTCATCCGGATGAAAGTGCCGGACAATGAGGAAATAAGTTTTGAGGATTTTGTCCAAGGAGAAGTGACTGTCAATTCCTCGGTATTAGATGACCAAATACTCCTCAAATCGGATGGCTACCCGACCTATCATTTAGCGGTGGTGGTCGATGATCATCTAATGGAAATAACACATATTATCCGAGGGAATGAATGGATTTCGTCAACACCAAAACACGTGCTACTGTATCGATTCTTTGGTTGGGACATGCCAAAAGTGGGCCATCTGCCGGTTTTTCTTGATCCATCAGGCGAGGGAAAAATGAGCAAACGCCGGGGGTCGGTTTCGGCCAGAAGTTTTCTGGAAGCGGGGTATTTGCCTGAGGCACTTGATAATTATTTGATTTTACTCGGTTGGAATCCAGGGACAGAAAGAGAATTATTTACTCTTCAAGAATTCACTTCTGCCTTTGACTTGAACCATTTGAATAAATCTAATCCGCGTTTTACCTACGAGAAACTAAAATGGTTTAACCAGCAATACATCCGGTCCCTTGATAATGTTACGCTTGCTAAAAGACTGGAGAAATTTACTTCCCGAGAGGAAGCGGAAATTGCTAAAGTTCTGCCACTGGTTAAGGAGCGGATGGTAACTCTCAGGGACTTTGATCGGTTGACGGATTACTTTTTTGAGGAGCCGAAAGGCAGTGATGACATTTTTGCAAAGGTAGCGGGCATTTCTGCTCAAGTGCTAGACCACGCGATTAAAACCCTCAGCGAAAATTGGGACGGAAAAGTTCTGGAAGAAAATGCCCGGGCCTTTTGTGCCGAGAAAAACATTAAAGTTGGTGACTACTTTATGGTTCTGCGGATAGCTATTACGGGGAAAGCGCAGACTCCCCCACTGTGGGATGTTATGGAAATTCTGGGGAAGGACGAGATTGTGTCACGTCTAGGGTCTTCTTTATTACTTGTTGACTGACTTCACTGAAACCATCGAGCTCACTCCCACATTCCCGGCCGCATCATAGGCTTTAGCGCCTAGAGAATAGGTAACATTGGGTTTGCCGGGAACTGACCAATTGCATGAATACGGAGCGGAGGTGTCAGTGCAGATAATTGCATTATTTACAGAAAACACAACCCTGGAGACTCCCACATCATCACTTGCTGTTGCAGCGATTGTGGTTGTTGATCCGTGTTTGACTGAGCCACCGTTAGTTGGAGAGGCAATTGACACAACCGGTGCTTGAGTGTCAGTGGGTGGTGGGGGAGGCGGAGGTGGTGGGGGAGGCGGAGGCGTAACGCTCCCAGCCGGGTTTTTATAGATAAGTACGCGCCCGCGGTTCATATCAGTTGCATAGAGATTATCGCCTTGGTCAATTTTCATAGAAAAAGCCTGAGAGTAGAGCTCTGGAAACTTGCGGCTAATTGTCAAAGTGGACCCTGACTGGGAGAGGATGTTGTCAACAAAGATTGGAAAGCGATCGGTTACGAAAGCGGCTGTCCCAAGATAGAGTCGATTGGCGGAATCAAAAGCCGGCTCCCAACCATAGACATTGGCAAACACTTGAGTGGCGTTGGCGACGAGCTTGGTGATGAGTTGACTGTTACCCAGTGAAAAGAGGGAGCTGTCAAATCGAATTAGTTTACCTGTTCCTTCGTTTTCAAGATAGTAGTCTGAGATCCACACGTTCCCATTTCGGTCTTGAGTGATGGCACCAGGGGCACAAAGTGTGTTGAGGTCAGGGCAGGAGCGGTGCCAAGTGCGATCGATCGGCGGAATGTCAGAACCACCTATGATTGCATCAATTACGTAGGTGCCAGTGTAGTTGGTTGGAACTCTGACACGAATTGCTCGGGACTGATAAGGAAGCGATAGCCAAAGATAACGGTCGGATGGATCAGCAAAGACCCCAGTTGCAAGACTTTGCTGTCCAGTTGAGGAAGACTGACCAAGAATTTGCAACGAGTCTAGTTTAATGACTTGGGCTGGCGTTTGACCGTTACTTACGGGCAGGGAAAAGCGTTGCAGATCGTTTTCCTTAAGCACCCACAAACTATTTTGCGATGTGGCAATTCGGCCATAGTGTGGCTCCGTCCGCTGGGTAAAACTGCTAGCATTTAATGCGCCAGCGGCAGGAGAGGCGTCAACTATTGCACTGGGTGAGGAGGTGTTCCAGAAAAGAAGCCGCCCGGCATCAGCAACAATGAACTGATTGGAGGTGACAGCAATTCCGCGGGGAGAAAGAAGGCTTTTGGCACTAAGCATATTAATGCTTCCGAGTGGCGGGCTAAAAAATTGCGCCACTGCCGGATAGGCAACTCCGGGGGTCGGGTCAGGAATTGGGCTTTGATAATAGTTCACAGTTTGAGAGAAAGAAGCGGCGGCAGGAAGGACATCGCCATCTCTTGTTACCCCAACCGAGCCTTTAGAGTTGCACATGTTGCAGCTGTCTCGCCCCAGAGGAGAGTTGCACACCGATCCCGAGCCACACTGACCATCGGGTTTGTAGGTATCTTTAAAGAGAACTTTGAGCGGTGTTCCCGATTGGCTATAGAGTATAAGTTGGTTATTGTTCGTTTCATTGGCCCACAAATTGCCGTCGATATGGAAATCAAGCCCGGTGACCTTACGAGCTTGACTATTAAAAATAGTGCCGGATTTGCCGTTTGTTAATGGTGTGTCAAAAGCCAGGATGCGGCCATTTTGGGAATCGGCCACATAGACTCGGCCAGTGGGAGCAACTCTGAGTGCCGAAGGCGCTTCGAATTGTGAAGCGGAGCTTCCTGGATTTCGGAACTGAAAATCGGGCTGCCCAAGAACAAGATCGGCCGTTTTTGTGGGCTTGCCATCAGTTCCTTTTGGAAAACGCAGCGCTCGGTTGTTTCCTCCATCAACAACCCAGAGGTTGCCGGCAGAATCAATGTCTACTCCGCCCACTTCAGGTTTAGTGGGAGCATTATTAATAAAGCAAAGGCCGCTTGCGCTTACACCTTGCCCACGATTACAGGCAAAGGAAGCAAAGTCTGGTTGACCCCAAACGTCGTCAGCAACTTTGTCTTGGGTAAAGGGATCGTCATAGGCTAGAACGCGATTGTTATAGAAATCGGCCACGTAGAGTCTTCCTGTGGGATCGACTGCCATGGATGCTCCAGGACCTGCTTCAAGAGCACTGGGCTCGCTTGGGAGAACCGAGCAAAGAGTAGAGGCGCTTGGAATCGGAAAATTGGGGTAACTTAAAAAGGTGCCATCTCCATTGCATGCTGAGGTGTTGAAGCTGGGTTGGCCAATGACGATGTCTGCCTTCTTCGTGCCATTAATTCCAGCCACTTCCAGTTGGCACGCTTGGCCGCCACAATCAGATTTGCTGGTGCAGGCTTTGCTTGGGTCATTAGTGCAAATTCCGAGGGATTTATATCCGAGTATGCGACTGTTGATGCCGTCAAAGACGTATACTCGGTTGGGGAGAGCCGAACGATCGACAATAACGCCGTCAGGGTTGGCTCCAGTGAAACTGGTCACTTCTCCAGGAATTCCCTGGGCGAAGTCCGGTTGGCCAAGCACTGCATCTGCCCAAAGATCACCTGAGTTGCCTCGCACAGCGTCGAGAATTGATGCTTTAGAAGTAATGTTATATGAGCCTGGCGGCCTGGTCAGTAAATAGGCTGTTAGTGGAATCATCAGAAGGAAAAAGAGCAGAACAAGCAAGGAAGGGTGGGTAAAGCCAAAGGATTTATTAGTCACACAATTAGTATTATCTTTTTGAATCTGTCTTGTCAATCATGGTTCCTGGTTCGCCTCCGAACTCTTTGTAGAAAATGTTGCTACAATTAAATAGTGAGTGGACGTGTCAGAGCCCAACTAAATTCTTCGCAATTGCGCAACCGGCTGAAACTGCGCAGTCTGGCCTCGGAAACAAAACTTCTCCAAGCGCACCCGGAGGCCAAGAAATTCTATGAAAGACTGGGGCTTCGGCCAGGGAGAATCCGGGAGCACGCGGCCAGGATTATGGCCTCGGGGGCTTTGGCCGGAACGCTTTTGCTATCTGCTCATTCGGCCGTACCGGTTCAAGGACAGCGGGGTCAGTTGGAAGCCCAAAAAAATGAAGTTGTTAACTTGGGTGTGCTTCAGGATCAATTGGGGAAAACCCTTCAAGAGATTTTGCCGGCGGTCGGCAACTGGGTTTTGAACCGGGACCAGGAAGAGAAAATCAGTGAGGAAATTGAAAAGATGTACGGCGTCAAAGCCGTTGCCGAACTTGAGGGAAACCGGTTAAACAATTCGTATGGCCGGATGGGGGCGGAACAGCACCTGCCGCGCTATCCTGGTGACACGGTCTATGAACACCGCGATCTGATTGAAAAAGGCATCACCCCGGGTCTCGGTGGTTGGGGCTATTTTGCGCCTTCCCGGAACCAGATGACGCCGGAACTGGTGGAAACGGAGAAATGGTATGTCGCTGTCCAGACGTTATATCTGCCCGACTGGAATATCCGGACAGAAGAACTGGCGAAATGGTATAAGTATCGCCACGTTCTGGTGGTCAATCCGGCCAACGGCAAAGCGGTCGTGGCGGCCGTCGCCGATGCCGGGCCGGCGGCTTTCACGGGCAAACATTTCGGCGGATCGCCGGAAATGATGCAATATCTGGGAATTAATTATGGCAGGCAAAATCACCCGGTGGTGCTTTTCTTTGTCAACGACCCGAACAAAGAGATTCCATTGGGACCTTTGGAATATAATTTAGAGAAGAACAAAGAGTATTTGAAAAGCCAGGTATAGTGAAACAATAGACGATAGATGATAGAAGATGGAAGATAGTTTTTTGAAGATAGAATATGGAGGATAGATTAGATTTCTATCTTCAAGCCTCTATTTTCTAATACCATTTTCTATCCCCTACCATCTATTGTCTAGAAACATGAGTAAAATTTTTTACGACCATTTGATTGTCCGTGAGGAAATCATCCGGGAACTGGATAAATATGAAATTGATGCCGTTGAACGGGAAGAAATTATTCAACTGGCTGACGAGACACTCCATCATCATACCCTGGATGTGATTTTGCGGAAGCTTCCCAAAGAAAAGCACCAAAAGTTTTTACAAAGATTTCATCAGAATCCAGGAGATGAAAGCCTGCTTAAGAAGTTGAAAAGTGAGGTTGCAGAGATTGAAAAATTGATTTCTGAGGAGGCAAAAAAAGTTAAAAAGGACATTTTGGCGGAAATCCAACGCTCCAGGAAAAAGTGACCTCAGTTTTGGTAAAATACTGTAAGTTTCCTTCCGAGGTCGTCTAATGGCCCGCCTCGACTCGCGTTGCTCGTCGACGCGAGGCGGGTAGGATTATGTATAAGGTTTACGTTCTAAAAAGTAGACGATTTCTTAAGAGCTACGTTGGGATAGCACAAGACGAAAATAAGAGACTTGAAGAGCATAATAGCGGTAAAAGTTTTTACACACGAAGATATTTACCATGGGATATAATTTACACCGAAGCGTTTAATACGAGAGAGGAAGCAAGAAAAAGGGAAAAATACTTTAAATCAGCGACTGGCAGAAGATTTCTAAGAAAATTTGTTTTTAGAAATTAATCCGAGGTCGTCTAATGGTAGGACCACAGACTCTGAATCTGTGTATCATCGTTCGAATCGATGCCTCGGAGCTTCGCCTTCTGGAGCTTAAGAAGACTCCATTTTATGAGGTAGATCAGATATGGACTTAAAGATAAAAACAGCTCAAGGCAAAGACTGGAAGATAATTCAGAACCTCAATAATCAAGTCTTTCTGTGGGATAAACAAAATGATGATGATCTTGATCTGGAGTGGCCATTTTCTGAAAAAGGAATCAAGTATTACAAAAAACTAGCAAACGGAAGTTATGGGAAATGCCTAATTGCGTATTCTGATAACCAGCCAGTTGGGTATGTTGCCCTGTCGATTAAAGATCTCGGTTACCGAAAAAGTAAATATGTCGAAATAGAAAATATTGGGGTAGATGAACGATACCGATCCCGAGGAATAGGAAAATTGTTAATCGACGCCTCTGTCAAATGGGCAAAAGAACAAAAAGCCACTAAGTTATGGGTTTCAGCTTATTGGGACAATAAAAGAGCAGTAAATTTCTATAAGAAAAACGGTTTTTATGAGTCGGGACTGGAACTAGACAAGAATTTAGCCTGGAGTGCACCCCTAAATTGGTACAGTTATCTGTAGGTTAAGTAACTCTGTTTCAAATTGTTCCGGTGACCGATAGTTTAGGGACGAATGTAATCTTTTTTGATTGTAAATATTCTCAATAAAGTTT
>Ga0209542_10004527_pt1 | contig 28518 bp, 29 predicted proteins | sample RifCSPhighO2_01_FD_184028 | JGI IMG/M metagenome (GOLD analysis project Ga0209542, IMG submission 184028) | Soil microbial communities from Rifle, Colorado - Rifle CSP2_plank highO2_0.1 (SPAdes) (version 2) | ecosystem: Environmental > Terrestrial > Deep subsurface > Rock core/Sediment ...
ACCGCCACCGCCGCCACCGCCGCCACCATCAACAGGACCGCCGCCACCCGGTGTCTTGACCTGCAGTCCTAAAAATCAGACGGTGGGCGTGAATCAAACAGCTAGTTTCTCCGCGACCGGCGGATCAGGCGGATATACTTGGTTTGCCAATGACGCCATTCCCGATAATGGCTCCGGATCAACATTTTCTGCCTTTTACGCAAGCCCGGATTCGGGTAAGACGGTTCGTGTTTACAGCAATGGCGTTGAAGCGCAATGCTTCGTGGTAATTACTTCTCAACCAACTCTAACACCCTCCGATCCAGATGGTTTTGGTGAACAGAACCCTGACTTCATGGTGGATATTTGCATGGGTAATAAAACTCCGCCGTGTCCTCACCAGAAGGTTACGGTTCCGGTTGGTTATGTGATTCCTTTCACTTCTTGGCATACAAGGAACGGCGGAGAAAGCTGGTCTGATGTGACTAATAGTGGAGGCTGGGGCATGTGCAATGGTTCTCGCAATCCGAATCCGAATGAAGATTTTGACTTTGACACCAACTACAACCAATCCTGCCAGGCCGGTTATTGTTCTACCTGCAGAGGTGCGCGCTTTGAGCCGGCGGACCAGACCACCGCGCCTTCGCAACCAGGGCTTTTCAGGACCATTGTGACTAATACCAATGATTGTAAGGAGGGAAGCAATAATAGCGGATGCAAGTTCATCAAGGCCTCAAATGAAGGAGAAGAGGAATTTATGGCTCTTCGGATCATACCCGGCCCGGCAGGCTGGCTCCGTTGTAATGGTCAAGATGATGCGTGTACGATAGATTCCGGCCAGTCAGTCACTATTAGCTGGCAAGCTGATAATATGGGCGTTTATCCCAGCAATTGCAGTATTGCTTCGACCGAGTGGACCGGATTTTCAGGCTCTCAAAATACCGGCCCTCTGACTGCTACCAAAACCTACGACTTACAGTGCACTCGATTCTACGGTTCCGCAAACGAGTTCTTTGCTACCTATAACGATTCGGTCACGGTGAATGTGACGGTTCTGCCGCCGGAGGCAGATTTACGCTGCGGCAACAGCAACGGGCCGTGCAATCTCGCGTACGGAGGCACGACACAGATTGAATGGTGTGGAAATAGCGCGCAGACTTGCGCTAACGCCTCGGCGTGTTCCGTTACCAGAAACGGCTCATTCTGGGCAAGCGGTCTTTCCGGCTCTCTTACATCGGGATTTTTGGCACCCGGTACGTACACCTATCGTTTAGAATGCACGGGAGACGGTATCACGAGCGACAGTGTCGATGTGGTGATGAGCGTTCCGACTCCGACTGTCTCCAATGTTTCCATCGCCCAGCCGGAATACTGTTTCTCGGGTCCCGGCGGCACGATCAGCTGGACTTACTCTGATCCAGCCAATAGCCCGCAAACCAGTTATCAGTTGCAGGTCAGTACGAATAACGGATTCAGTAATATCATCCATGATACTGGCCAAGTCAACTCCAGCTCCAGTGCCTATTCGGTGCCGCCAGGTGTCTTACAATTTAACAATACGTATTACACTCGCGTGCGGGTTTGGAACAGCTATGGCGGCGTATCGTCCTGGTCAGGCTCATCATCTTGGAGCACGCCGCCGTATGCCTATCCGCAAGTTAATTTCACCTGGTCGCCGGCCAAGCCGGCCCAAAACCAGAACGCGCAATTCACAGACCAAACGGTGTTCGGCGGCGGCAGTGTCGCGGGTCGGCGCTGGAATTGGACCTTCGGTGATGGCAGTACGGCAACTTCGCAGAATCCGCAACACGCATATACTCAAACCGGAAGTTATACTGTGTCGCTCACTGCGACTGATGCTGCCAACCAGAGCTGCAGCATCCAGAAACAGCTGACGATCCAGAAGCCGATACCGGTGATTAAGGAAGTGGCACCTAAATAGCCACTCGGCTGCGCATATTTGAGACACGCCTCCGGTCTCATAACTCCTCCGAGAGTTATGAGACCTCAGCTAAATTCGCATAGCTCTCGCTGGCTGATTTAGCCTGTCGGCTAACATTATATCAGCCAACTCGATCTACTATCTCAATTGTCTCAAATATGCGTAGCCTCGTTCATCTCCAGCGCAGCCTCCCGCATCAGAGGGGCTTCGCAGCGCGACGGCGCGAGTAGGAGCAAAAAATTCAGTAGAATTTTTATGCGCACCCGATGATGCGGGATGGCGGAGCGGTTTTGACCGGATATGGCTTTTGCGCTATTATTTTGCAGTTATGGATACTGAAACTCATCCTTTGCCGGTCCACAAGATCAGGATTAAGAAACTCAAGTCGCTTTTGGCGATTCTTGAGAATGCTGTAAAAGGAGACAATTATATTTTTCGGAACTTATTTGCCGACGAAGATGGCAAGGAGATTGACATACTCCAGGATGGCTCTAACTCCTGCGCAGTCTTCGTTTCTTGGATTCTTTTGACTCTCGAACTGATCAACAAACCTCACGCGACCGTTTATGCCACCGAAAAAGATCTGATCGCGAGCGGTTGGCGGCCGATCGAAAAAATAAAGCCGGGCGCGGTTGTTATTTGGGAGCGAAGAGAGGGGGGAATGTTTAACGGTGAGCAAGTCCCGTTGGAGCATATCGGTTTTTGCATTTCGGAAACAGAAGCCATCAGCAATAGTTCTAAAGGCACAGGATTTCCTTCAAAACATCATATTACTTATGGCGAGAATCCAGAAGGCACACCCATTCGCAAGATAGATAAAATTCTCTGGCATCCCGACTTAGATCAGGGATAATCATGAAGGATAAAACGCTAATTTACATCATTTTTTCAATATTGATAGGTGTTGGTTTAGGACTTGGGGCAAAAACCTATATCGATGATTTTAAAAATATAAATATTGTTAGGTCCAATCCCTTAAGAGAGGTTCACCATAATTATGAGTTTATCAATCCTCTCCTGGCTTGTGAACTTTCAGAGAAGCTGGACTTTAAAGAGATAAGGGATTTGAGCCAGGCTCTGGGCAGATTAGAGGCTTCAACCAAAAAGGAAGGCAAGTTGGAAAGAGCTTCGATATACGCTCGAGATCTGACTAATAGTCGATGGGCCCAGGTGAACGAGGATATGGAATTTTCACCAGCCAGTCTGATGAAGGTGCCTTTTATGATTGCCTTCTTGAAATATGCAGAATCATATCCCGACATCCTGGAAAGGAAAGTAGTCTTCAATCAAACAGAGGACGAAAATCTGAAGCAGCACGAAAAGCCGGCCAAACCTCTTTTAAAAGGACGGACGTACACTGTCACGGAACTCATTTACAATCTTATAGTTTATTCGGATAATAATGCGATAGAACCGCTTTTTGATTCAGTGGACGGCAAATATGTCGAGGAGGTATTCAAGGATCTAGGCATAACTCTGCCCCCGAAAGAAGTGCAGGCAGTCGAAGATTATATGACCTCAAAAGCCTTTAGTCTTTTCTTCAGAGTCTTATACAATTCATCCTATCTAGCCCGAGGCCTTTCCAATAGTTCGCTTGAGCTTTTATCTAAGGTTGATTATAAAAAAGGAATCGTGAGCGGTATCCCGGCAGATGTAAAAGTAGCCCATAAGTTCGGAGAAAAGAATGTCAAGAATTCAGACAGCGTTGAGCTTCATGACTGCGGAATTGTATATTTGCCCGGTCATCCATATCTTATATGCGTTATGACTAAAGGAGAAAACTGGGAAGATCTCCAGAATTTTATAGGCTCTGTTTCTCGGATAACCTATGATTACTTCAGAGAAGACAGTGATTAGAATCAAAACCCCTGAGCTTATCTCAGGGGTTTTGATTTGGGGCGGGGACGACGGGACTCGAACCCGCAACCTCTTCCGTGCATGTAATCCAATATTTTCATATCGGCATGGACTATATCTTCGCCGTATCCATTAAGAATGTAGGCGCTCCGGTATCTAGTCTCTACGGTGCCCCTTCAAAAGAAGGGTTCCCACGGTGTTCGCATGTCCTAAATTAGGAGTTAGCCTTCACCGTTATCCCGGAATTATTCACCCGGAGATTTCTCTGCGGGGCTGCATTTCTACAGGGAAGCGCTCTAACCAATTGAGCTACGCCCCCAAATTTAATTGAAATAATAGCACAGAATTGTTATTCTGAAAAGCAATGAAGTTGTCCTTGGCGACTATGGCCGGAGTTGGGATACTTGCTCTTATAGGCTTGGCGTTCCTGGCAAACTCTTTTGATCCATATCAGTCCCCCTGGAATATAAAGGGATTATTCGTCGCGATGCTAGGATTGCTTGGTGCGAGCGTTGTGGTAGTCATTATCTTAGGGATTAAACAAATACGAAAGCAATGAATATTAATATCGATCTAGCCGAAGAGAAAAAACTGCGAGAGGAGTTAGAAACGCGTCGCGATCCGGAATCCGAGCGCATGAAGCGCTTTTTGAATATGCCTGACTTATCTCGTATCTCGGGGAGTCCGATCAATGAGTTGGCTCAAAGAATTATAGCCGCGCCAGGATTTAAGGATTTCGATGTGATCCAAGTGCCGGAAATCGTGCCCGCGGATGTGAGCTTTGATTTGTTTGATTTCCCGCAAGATCATCCAGCACGTTCTAAATCCGATACATATTACGTTGATGAAAATAATATTCTCCGTACTCACACGACGGTGATGTGGAATTACTACCTCAAGGACCAAGAAGTAAAAAATAAAATGGAAAAAGGAGATCCGGTTGGTTCACTCTGTCATGGTAAAGTCTACCGTAAAGACGAAATCGATCGCCATCACATGAATGTTTTCCATCAGATGGACGGCTGGTATCTGATTCCCAAAGATCGGAAAATCATCACTATCGAGGATTTGCAAAAAGTATTATCTGACATTGCTGTCGCTGTATTCGGATCAGGTGTGAAGTATAAATTTAACGAAGACAAATTCCCGTACACTGATCCAAGCTTGGAGATGGAAATTGACAAAGGGGATGGTAAGTGGGTTGAGGTTCTTGGTGCGGGCGTGGTGAAAGGGAAAGTGCTCGACAATCATGGTGTTGATTCTTCGAAATGGAACGGCTGGGCTTTCGGCTTCGGTCTTGAACGCCTAGCGATAATCAGCATGGATTTGCCGGATATTCGATTGCTATGGTCCAACGACGAACGAGTCAAAAAGCAGCTTGTGCTTGGTAATAAATTCAAGGAAGTTTCCAAGTTCCCGCCGATCACGCGCGATATCTCGTTTGTCGTCGGCAAGAGCTTTATTCCGAATAACTATTTCGATCTAATCCGCGACATCGGCGGTGATCTCGTGGAGGAGGTACAATTACTCGATAAGTATGAGAACGCCGACAAATTCGGTCCGGACAAAGTCAGCTACACCTATCGCATTGTGTATCGGTCTAACGAACGCACCCTTACGACTGAAGAAATCGACCCAATCCAACAACGGATCTACGACGAGACTAAAAAGCAATTCTCCGCCGAAGTCAGATAGCTCCATCCTGCCCGTTTAACCAATCCGATGGATCACTCAGACCGATGATTCTCGCTCCGCTCAGAATGCCGAATAAAATCGGGCACCCCCTCGAAACCATCGGGCCCAATTTTGTTGTATCGGCATTCATTCGCCTCCGCTTCGGTCATCGGAAACTAGTGATCCAATTTGATTAAACGGGCAGGACTCCCGCTAAAAATTTTGAAACTAAAGCGCCGCCAACTGACTTTCGACTAGCTTGCGCATCGAGGCTGCATGGTTTGTCAACGACCTCAAGCCCCGCCGAATGGCGGGGCTTGAGTGTCTTTACAAAGCCGAGACGAGCACGCAGGGAGCGAGGCGCGCTGGGCCGAGCGACTGGTAGTCGAAAGCCGGTTGGCGGAGCGATTTTGTGGGTAAAAAGAGGCTTGTTTTAATGCTTAAAAAATGATAGAATTGATAGATAAAAATGACTGATACTGACACTCAAAAACAGGCTGGATATACGGCTAAAGATATCCAGGTTCTCGAGGGCCTCGAGCCGGTTAGAAAGCGGCCGGGCATGTATATCGGTTCCACTGGCGTGGACGGCCTTCACCACCTGATCTGGGAGGTTTTTGACAACTCCTTGGATGAGGCGATGGCGGGCCATGCGGGCAATATCGAAGTGGCTTTGCTGCCCGACAACAAAGTCCGGATTGCCGACGACGGCCGCGGTATCCCGACGGATATGCATCCGAAGCTCAAAAAATCTGCCCTCGAACTGGCCGCGACCACGCTCCATGCGGGCGGTAAATTCGACTCGGGCGCCTATAAAGTTTCCGGTGGTCTCCATGGTGTTGGTTTGTCGGTTGTAAACGCGCTCTCAACCTGGATGCGAGCTGAAGTCCGCCGCAAGCCGGATATCTTTGCTCAAGAATACAAAATCGGCAAGCCGCAGGGTCCAGTCAAAAAAGTCGGCAGTACCAAGCAGACAGGTACTACGATTACTTTCCAACCAGACGGTTCTATTTTCCCGGACACTACCTTCGATTTGCCGACAATTCTTAACCATCTTCGCCAGCAGGCGTATCTGACCAAAGGCGTTAAAATTACCGTCACCGATGGCCGAAACCCGATCATCAGCGAAGGCAAAAAAGGGAAGACGGAGTCAGTTCTTGACTATACATTTTACTTTGAGGGCGGCATCGTATCATACGTTGATTTCTTAAATCGAGGCGAGGAGTCAAAACACAAGAATATTTTTTACGCCGGCAAAGACACAAACGGCATATTTGTTGAGGTCGCGTTGCAATATATTGAAGAGCTGACCTCGCGGGAGCTTTCGTTTGCCAACAATATTCATACTATTGAGGGCGGCACTCATCTCACCGGATTCAGGACGGCGTTGACGCGTATCCTTAACGACTATGCCCGTAAGAACGGGTTCATCAAAGAGAAAGACGATAATCTTTCCGGCGAAGACGTACGCGAAGGACTAACTACAGTGATTTCAGTCAAACTTCGAGATCCGCAATTCGAGGGCCAAACCAAAGCCAAACTCGGTACCACCGAAGCTCGCAATGCGGTCGAGACCGTCATGGGAGTTGAATTTGCGGACTGGCTGGAGCGCAACCCGAATGATGCTCGGGCGATTCTAGAGAAAGTCATCCTTGCTTCTAAAGCCCGTTTGGCCGCCAAAGCGGCCCGCGAGACCGTGTTGCGCAAAGGCGCGTTGGAAGGCATGACCCTGCCAGGCAAATTAGCTGACTGCTCTAGCCGCGATGCCTCGGAATCGGAACTATTCATCGTCGAAGGCGACAGTGCCGGCGGGAGTAGTAAACAGGCGCGCAATCGTCATACCCAAGCGATCCTCCCGCTTAGAGGAAAAATTCTCAATGTCGAGAAGGCCCGCTTAGACAAGATGCTAGCCTCGCAGGAAATCCGGGCACTGATCATTGCGATGGGTACCGCGATCGCGGAGGAATTTGATTTATCCAAACTCCGCTATCACAAGATCGTAATCATGACCGATGCTGACGTCGATGGCGCTCATATTCGTACTTTGTTGCTTACATTATTTTATCGCTATTTCCCAAAGGTGATTGAGGGCGGGCATCTATACATTGCCCAGCCGCCGCTCTATAAAGTCCAGAAAGGAACCAAGATTCAATATGCGTATAACGACGCAGAAAAAGAAAAAGTATTAGATCAGTTTAGAAAAGACCTGCCTATCGGCAGGCAGGTGCTGGGAAAAACCAAAAAGACAAAATCGGCTGATGGTGAATGGGAAGTAAGCACGGTGGATGGCCTGCCGGTGGATGGGAATGGCGCAGTTGAGGCAGTGGAGGACCCGTCTCGCCAAGGCGAAGCCGAGGATGGAAAGATTGCCGGCGTTTCGATTCAGCGTTACAAGGGTCTTGGAGAAATGAATCCTGACCAGCTTTGGGATACCACGCTCAACCCGGAGAATCGGATGCTGCTTCAGGTCACCGTGAAGGATGCCCAAGCCGCGGACAAGATTTTCGATGTCCTCATGGGTTCGGAAGTGATGCCGAGAAAGAAGTTCATCCAGACCCATGCCAAATCGGTACAGAATTTGGACATTTGACGATTACCAGCGATGCGTGGTATTCTGATATCACTGCCCTCGGGCGGTTTTTAAATCCTTCTCCAAGAGCGAAAGCGATTGGCACAGAAGGATTTATCCCGAGCTTTCAGCGAGGGAATATTCAATTAAACTATTTATGGCCAGCATCGGACAATTTTTGAAGGAAGTACGGGTAGAAATGGCTAAAGTCTCTTGGCCGACCCGGACCCAGCTCGTCGCGTATACATTTGTGGTAATCATTTTGAGCGCGCTTATGGCCGCATTTCTAGGCTTGCTCGATCTTGGTTTCCAGGCCGCCCTACGTAATTTCTTATTGAAATAACATGCCGAAACAAGTAGCAACTGGAGAAAGAAGCTGGTACGCCATCCACACCTATTCCGGGTACGAGGATAATGTGGCGCGCAACTTGAAACAGCGCATCGAATCTTTAGGATTCGAGGATAAGATTTTCAGCGTGCTCGTGCCCAAAGAAAAGAAGATCAAGATCAAAGGCGGCAAGCGCGAAACAATCGAGGAAAAAATCTATCCCGGCTACGTGCTAGTGGAGATGATCGTCGATGACGATTCCTGGTACGTGGTTCGCAACACCCCGAATGTCACCGGTTTTATCGGTGCCGGCACGGTGCCAACGCCGCTTTCAGTTGAAGAGGTTGAGGGACTCTTGAAGCGCATGGGCGTGGATGAGCCCAAGTACAAGATCGATGTGGCGGTAGGCGATCGGGTTAAAATCACCGACGGACCATTCAAGGATTTCGATGGCAAGATTGCCGAGATTGATCCTGAAAAGGGACGAGTCAAGGTCCTGGTCACGATTTTTGGCCGCGAGACGCCCGTTGAACTTGATTTCTTGCAGATTAAGAAACTATAATGGAGATCCCAAGAGTCGAAAAGAAAAGCAATCCAGAATCAAGACAAGCAGTAGCTAGAGATCTGGATAAGTTGTTTCAAACATTAAAAGAACATTTAGGAAGTTTAACTTCTGAGGATGCAAGAGCATTGAGTATGAGATTCACCTCAGAAGTTGATGATTATTTGAAAGATTTAATTAAAAGATTAGAAGAATCAAGAAAATAATATGGCTAAGAAAGTAAAAACAATTGTGAAATTACAGGTCACCGCAGGCGGACTTGAGCCGGCCAAAATCGGTCAGGCCTTGGGTCCTCATGGCTTGAACCTCCAGCAGTTTATGGCGGCTGTGAACGAAGCGACCAAAGAATTGCATGGCCAAGTGGTACCAGTTGAAATTACGATCTATGAGGACCGAACCTTTGAATTTAAACTTCGCACGGCGCCTGCTGCCTATCTCCTGCGCGTAGCCGCTGGAATTGAGAAAGGTTCGGGAGTACCGAATAAGACCAAGGTCGGTAAAGTGACTAAAGACCAGGTCCGAGAGATTGCTGAGCGGAAGATGGCTGACCTCAACGCTAATGATGTGGACGCCGCCATGAAGATTGTCGAAGGCACCGCCCGCTCTATGGGCATCGAAGTAAAGTAAACTAATCAAAAAGACGGCTCTAGAGCCTTCTTTTTGATTAGTTGCATTTGTAAACTGATACGATATCCTAGCTACAGCTCTATAACAACTCGTGCTTCCAGGGAGACGGAAAGGATATTGATATGGCAGACATTGAGGCGGTTGCCTTAAGTGGGTGGCCGCCGGAAGTGATGGCGTATGCGATGGCGATGTACTCGCGATCGCGGCTCTCTGTCAGGGAAAGCATCCGGAAGATCACACTGGAAAAAACGGCGTCATTTCTCGAGACGTTCTATTTCCAATATGGTCATTCGTCGATTGCTGACAATGCCCATATCCACCTCGGAATCGAGAATATTCCGCAACTCGCGGCATTTGAGCTCGAGGATGAGCAGCTCTGGGATGGCCAAGAACGTTCAACACGATACCAGGAGTTCCGAGAAAACGAAGCAGACTTTGTTCCTGCATACGTCCGAATTTCTCCAGCAGAGAAGACGTATGTCATGATCGCGGAATTTCTATTCAGCCAGTACCAGCGATACAGCAACCTTTGTTTCGAGCACTTGGCGAAGAAGCACCCCAAGCCCCAAGACATGGATCAAGGATCCTACGAGCGAACCATGAAGGCTCGGGCATTCGATGTTTCCCGCTACTGGTTGCCCAATGGGATGCGGACATCGGTTGGCCAGATTACAAATGCTCGGACTTTGGAACGACAGATTTCTCGGCTTCTTTCGTCCGACTATTTGGAACTGGTGGATCTTGGGATGCGCATCAAAAAGGCGGTCAGCGTGGATCAGCCGTTCTGTCCCGAAGAACGGCAAGAGGGCCCGGTGGCTCCGACACTCATCAAATACGCTGAACCCAACGAGTTCATCGTAAAGCTTCGCCAGTTTGTCAGAGAAGCTGGAAAGCGCTACGTGTCGGGTTCTCCTCCGACTAATCATGAGGTCAGTCTAGTGCCGGGAGGTGATATCCAGCAAGACATCGTTGCGGCACTGCTCTATGAAGGCTCACAGGATTCATTGCGGCGCTGCTACGAAGCAACGGTTCGAATGGGTAAGTCAGCAATTACCGACCTCGTTACGGAGGTGGCCGCGTTGAGAGGCCGTCATGATCCGCTGCCGAAGGCCTTTGCCGCCGGCTACGGGATTCAATTCGACGTGTGTATGGATACCGGCGGCCGACGGGATCTCCATCGTCATCGCAACTGCGTGCAGATCCATCAGGGATTCAGCGTGGTTCGCGGTTTCGAAACCCCCACACTCATCGATGAAATCGGTATGGGAGAACACTTTCGAAGCCAGATGGGAATCATCGGGCAACGTATTGCCGATCTGGAGAAGAGTATCTACAACAACGCTCATTTTCTCATTCCCATGGCGTTTCGGGCAGGAACCCTGTATCGGATGGATTACCGCCAGGCGGAGTACTTAACCGCCTTGCGTTCAAAACCAGGTGGCCATTTCTCATATCGACAGGTGGCATGTGAAATGGACGAACAGCTTCGAAAGTTCTTCCCCGGGGTGGGAATGTCTCGAGTAACACCACTGGCCGAAGAGGACGTATTCAAGCGCTAGGTAAGGGGCCCGCCTCAGGGCCCCTTTTCAATTTCCACTGCTTTATTAGAATGTCCTGAGGGGTGTTGCATGAAGGACTTAAACAGAGTAATTGTTGGGAACGTAGTTCTCCATGGAATAGGTATCCGCAAGTTTCTGAAGAAGTCGTGTTATTACCTTTCGTACGATCCAGAAAAAGAAACCATTACCTTCAAGGGGGATGGAGGAGAACTTCTCATGGAAGTTCGGAACGCTTCACATGAAAGTGCAGTTAAATTATCGGAACAACTTGGGCTGGAGCGTAGCAATAATCTGAGTGTCTGCGATTGGTCAAAGTGGAATCCTCAAGCAGAACTGGAACATGACGGGAGCGAAGATGCTGATCGACTCCAGGCAGAGATTCAAAAAGTAGGTATTCCACTTAAAGTTAGAAGTTCTTCCTCTCTGGTGTTACTTTTTGGAGGAAATTACAGAAAGGATTGCGGGTTCTCTATTGATCAAATGCTCAATGTTGTTCGAGTAGCTGCAGAGCGTTATCAATCTCACCTTTCGACGACTCCGTAGCTGCAGCCGGCCACATGGCCGGCTTCTTCTTGCCATTTTTTGATTTTTAAATACAATAGGCACTTAAGGAGAGGTCTTTGACATGCCAAAACAGAAGAGTGGCGCATTGCCTGATTTCATGATCAGGGATTTGATGGACGCAAGTTTCATTTCTGGGGCTTCTCCTGAGAACATCATGCCGGCGTCGCTCAACCTTGCCGTGAGCGAGGAAATCTACCGGATCGAAGATGTCTTTCAGTTGGAGCCTGGCGAACCTGTTGCTACCGCCTTAGCTGAGGTGGGAGCGATCGTCGTTCCTTCCGGCTCAGTGCTTGAGCGCGGGGTGAACTACATCGCACGGCTCAAGGAATCACTGAAGCTTCCGCCGGATGTATACGGGTATTGCAACCCGCGTTCCAGCACTGGCCGGAACGATGTACTCGTGCGGGTGGTGGCGGATGGCTCGGCGCGGTACGATGCGGCGGCCCCTGCGGGCTATGCTGGTGACCTGTGGATTATGATCAGTCCCAAGTCCTACAGTATCCGCATCAAACCTGGCCAACCACTCGCGCAATTGCGATTGTTTACCGGCGATACCCGTTTCAGCGAGCTTGATCTTCAGATCGCGCTTGAACGAGATGGGCTTCTGTACCGAAAGAGCGGACAGAAATTCAACTACAAGGAACTTCGCGTTACCGATCACGACGGGTCCATTATTCTCACTGTAGATCTGGATAGTGAAGTTGTGGGCTGGGAATGTCTTGGTTCAAGCAGTATCCTCGACTTGTCCCGACGTGATTATCGGCCAGAGCAGTTTTTTCGGCCGCTTCGCTGTCAGGGAGACCGGATTCGACTGGAGCAGGGAGGGTTCTATATCCTATATACCGCCGAATATGTGCGGGTGCCGCCCCATTTGGCCTGCGAAATGGTTGCCATGGATGCCCGCTCCGGTGAGTTTCGTTCCCACTATGCCGGATTCATCGATCCGGGATGGGGCTACGGAGGAGGAGAGGGCAACGGTCGTCGATTGGTCCTTGAAGTACGGCCCTTTGAACGCATCATCTTTCGCCGCAAGCAAGCGGCGGCTAAGATCCGTTTCGAGCGGATGTGCGAGGTTCCGGAGAAACACTATGACCATCTGGAGACTTCCTCGTACACTGCCGAAAATTCAGCACCAAGGCTGTCGAGCCATTTCGTAATGGAGTGACCGCAGCCGGGGCCGCGAAAGCGGCCTTTTTTCTTATAAAAAATCATGATAAAGTAAACGAGTTAGATGAAATATAAACCGGTCATTGGGCTAGAAATCCATGCGCAGCTGAACACCAAGACAAAGATGTTTTGCGATTCTTTGAATAATCCAGATGAAAAGCATCCTAACATTAACATCTGCCCAATTTGTATGGGGCATCCAGGTACCCTGCCAGTGATCAATAAAGCCGCGCTCGATAAAGTAATCATGGCCGGCTTAGCCTTGAACTGCTCAATCGCACGGGATACGTTTTTTGAACGCAAGAACTACTTCTACCCCGATCTGCCGAAAGGCTATCAGATTTCTCAATATCTAAAACCACTGTGTGAACACGGTACTCTTCGCTTGAGAGGTGGCAAGGAAATTCGTATTACTCGGATTCACTTGGAGGAAGATGCTGGCCGGCTTCAGCATGACTCAGGTAGCGAGTACTCGTTAGTTGATTACAATCGAGCAGGTGTGCCTCTCATGGAGCTGGTAACCGAACCTGATTTTGAAACTGGGGAGGAAGTTCGCGAATTCGCCCAGGAGCTGCAGCTGCTCCTGCGATATTTAAATGTGTCGGATGCGGACATGGAAAAGGGTCTCATGCGCGTGGAGGTGAACATTTCTTTGACGAATGAAGACGGTTCCTGGGGTACAAAAGTCGAAATCAAAAACCTGAATTCCATCAGCGCCGCCGCCGCCTCGGTGGATTATGAAATAAATCGGCAAAAGGATGTGCTCGAAAGCGGGGAGACGATCAAACAGGAAACCCGCGGCTGGGATGATGTGAAAAGGGCGACATTCAGCCAGCGCTCCAAAGAAGAGGCCCATGATTATCGGTATTTCCCTGAGCCGGATTTGCCACCCCTGCATTTTGAGGATGCAGAGATTGAAGCGCTCCGATCCACCTTGCCGGAATTACCGGCTCAACGCCGGGAGCGATTCAAAACTCAATATAACTTGCCGGAAGCGGATATTGAACTGTTTACTATGAATCGGCCGCTGGGCAATTTCTTTGAACACGTAGCAAGCGAGCTGCTTTCATTTGAAAAACTCAGTCATTTAGACCGACCGGACAAAGAACATCAAGAACGACTCTACAAATTGGCTTCGAACTATCTCATTACCGAGTTGCAAAAACACCTTGCTTTGCTTGGTGCTTCACCTGAAGATACGAAGATCACCCCGGAGTCCTTCGCCGATCTCGTGGTAAGAGTTTTCCATAAGCAGATTTCGTCCTCGGCCGCTCAGACGGTGCTGCAGGAAATGTTTGAGACTGGGTTATCGCCCGAGCAAATCATCAAAGAAAAAGACCTAGGACAGGTCTCGGATGCAGCCGCATTGGAAAGCGTCATTGATGCGGTAATAGAGAAAAACCAAAAAGCAGCGGAAGACTACAAGGCCGGTAAAGAAGCCTCACTGAAATTCCTCGTCGGTATGGCGATGCGCGAATCAAAAGGCAAAGCCAACCCGCAGCTCCTGGAAGAACTTATCAAGCAGAAGTTGAAATAGGTACATATTTTGTTAGGATGACGCGGAGGTGAGGATGGCAAACGGGGATATTCGAATTAAGCAGCCGCATCCAAATGTACGGAAGATGCTGGAGCAGCTTCGTCAGCAGGGAATTTACGGCACGACTGTCGATGAAGTAGCTGAGCGTCTGATGCTCGGCAAACTGGTGGACCTGATGGGAGCGCCAAAGATTGATCTTTCTCAGGTTCAGCGTCCGAGAAAACGATGAACGAGTCGCTCTGCCGCGCCTGGGTCTTTGACCCAGGCGATTTTTTTATTGCGCTTGAACCAGGTCATCTGGCGTTTGGCGTATTGAATCTCCGCCCGGATAACTCGTTGTCCCATTTCTTTTTTATCGATCGTCCCTTGGATAAAATCAGCGACAATACGATAGGTAAGTCCGATTTCGGAAATACGTTTCAAGGAGACTTTATTTTTGATAAGCTTCTTCACTTCTGCGACCATGCCATGTCGAAATCGTTTTTGCACCCGAGTTGCAACTCGCCGTTCTAGATTTTTTGGGTTCAAACCGAGCCACAAGACATCGTACTTAGAAGGGAGTTGAGAATAGTTGGTAGAAAACGAGGGAACCTTACCTATCGCATCGATGATTTCCAGCGCGCGAATGAGACGAACTTTGTTGTGCCGTTCGATTGTCTTTGCCCGAGCCGGATCTTGTTTTTTAAGGCTGACAAAAAGCTGTTCCGCGGATTGTTTCTGAAGTTTCGCACGCAGACTCTTGTTCGGCGGCACTTCAGGGATGTTTAAATCATATATCAGGGCATCAACATAGAATCCGGTGCCGCCGACAACGAATGGTAATTTGCCGCGTTTGCTTATCTCGACAATCGCGCGCTTCGCGCGCGATGTAAAATCATCAACGGAAAACCGCCGCCGCGGATTGGCGACATCAATGAGGTGGTGGCGAATGAGTTTCTGCTCTTGTTTGGAAACTTTCCCGGTACCGATGTCCATACCGCGGTATACCTGGCGGCTGTCAGCGGAAATAACCTCACCATTAAACTTCTGGGCGATTTTAATACCCAAATCCGACTTTCCGGAAGCGGTAGGGCCAATGATAGCGATAATCTTAGGTTTCTTGATGTTTTTCACTAAATATGTTATACTATGTATAGCAGTTTCGCTCAAGTGCACCATGAGCAAGCTCATGGTGCACTCTCGCTCGCTGCTATAATATAGATATCAGGTTTAGGCAAGTTCCTTTCTTTGCCGAGGTGTCGCAATGGCAGCAGATGTCAGAAAGTTCTGGCCAGTCGTCGTGTATGCCATTGCAATATGGGCAAACACAGATGCGCTTATCCCCGCGGGTCTCCTGTGGTTGGGACCATCGTCCGAGCTGGCGATTTCCGTCTCGATTCTCGCCACCGCCGAGCTGGTCTATTGCTACTGGTTCTGGCACTGGGTTGTGAGTCAGCGTTCGGAAATTCAGAGTTTCCGAGATCGCCGCTGCCTGACGATCCGCAAGGGAATCTTCAGCAGTGTTCTTCATGGCATCATCGACTGGGTTTTGGACGGAGTGCTGGCTGCATGCCGTAGAGTAACAAACCCGTCGAATGGAACAAGAAAGCACATTGAGCGTTGGGGTGTCGGCGCCGTCTGGATTCTGGGTCTCAACCCAGTGCCATTGGTGCCGACTCGCGGGCCGTGTGCAATTTTCCTCGGCTTCTATGGGCTTCGCAAGGAGTTCCAACACCTGGCCGTCGCTAACTTCATCCATGTCATTCTGGTGATCTATGGATGGAGTTGGGTGTTCGGTCACTGAACAATTAAGTCCCTCCTCAGTTTGAGCTCAAACTGAGGAGGGACGTTTTTATTTGATTTTAAATCCCGAAGGCGTATACTTTCGCATTGCAGGGCTGGTATGCAAAGGAGGGCAGATGGCCTCACAGGTGCTGAAAGAGCGGGAGTTCTGGAACAAGATCCGTGGACTCAGGCATGATCATCGGCTTTTTGAAGCGGTGGCTCACGCGCTGACGACCATCGATATGGCATTCCGGCGGGTTCGGAAAGATCGAAGCAAGCAGGGAACTGTGTTGACCGCGATCGCTATCGACGTGCCTGATGAGTTCAATACAAGCACTCTGGGAATTTACGAAAAACTGGAAATAGTCATCCGCCGATCCGGAGGTCACATCCAGCCGAAAATGGAGCTGTTGCGGCCCGGTGCTGGCTGGCTCCTGCGTCTCCGCGCTGAAGTGGCGTTCAACGGCATGGATCTCGCGAAGTTCCAACGCGAATCAGCCAAGGTGCGGAAGCGCCTTCAGGAAGAGCGAGAATTTACTCGGAAACAGCCTCCGCCTGTCAGACGGCACTCGCGCGGCGGATTTCTTCGATACGGCGACGAAGAATCATCGATAGGAGACTGAATCACCGCGCGGGCCAACGGCCCGCGCTATTTTTTCAGATCGACTTCTTCTTTGAGTTGGGCGACGAGTGTGTCCACGGTCATCGCGCCGACATCACCCGTACCACGTTTTCGAACAGCCACGGTTTTGGCTTCGACTTCTTTGTCACCGACGATTAACAAGTAGGGAATCTTTTGCATTTCCGCGTTGCGGATTTTTTTGCCGAGTGTTTCGTTTTGGTCGTGGAGCTCCGCTCGAATACCAGTGTGTCGTAAGCTATGAACGACCGACTGCGCGAATGCCTGCTGTTTGTCCGAGACGGTGATAACCGCCGCTTGTACTGGCGACAACCACAAAGGAAGATTACCCGAGGTATGTTCAAGGAGAACACCGATGAATCGTTCAAACGAACCCAGAATGGCTCGATGGATGACCCATGGTGTCTTACGACTGCCATCTTCGTCGGTATAGGCGACATCGAATTGCTTAGGCAGCATCACCAAATCGAGTTGGGCGGTGCCCATCTGCCAATCACGCCCCTGGGAATCTTTCAGATGCGCTTCGATTTTTGGCCCGTAAAAAGCACCTTCACCCTTTGCGACTGTGTAGTCTACACCCGCTTTTTTGAGCGCATCTTCAAGAGCTTCTTCAGCCATATGCCATTCTTCTTCGGTGCCCAAGAAGCCTTTATCAGGACGAGTGGCTAGCACGTATGAGGTACTGAAGTTGAACATCCGATAGAATGTATCCAGTCGTTCTACGATTTTTACGATTTCCTCTCTGGTCTGATCCGGCCGTGCGTAAATATGCGCGTCGTCCATAGTTATTTGGCGTACACGGAAAAGTCCGCCAAGCGTTCCGGAAAGTTCGTTGCGATTTAGCCGGCCTATTTCAGCCAGCCGGAGCGGCAAGTCCCGATAACTGCGGATCCGGGCATTGAACACATAGGTTGATTCAGGACAATTCATCGGCTTTGCGATCAATATCTCTTTCTCTTCTCGAGGATTTTCAAAATAGAACATATTTTGCCGGTAATGGTCCCAGTGTCCTGATTTTTCAAATAGTTCTTTCCGAACCAATATTGGTGTCGAGATTTCCTGGTGGCGATCCTCGTCATTCATAGCCCGAACTATTTTTTCAAGCTCCTTAAATAGAATCATGCCGTGCGGATGCCAAAAGGGAGCGCCTGGAGCGATGTCATGGAAACTAAAAAGATCGAGCTGCTGCCCGATATCTCGATGATCCTTTAGTGATTCTTCAGCCATTGCTTCAGAATAGCAAAAACGAGATAGAAATCAAAACGGCTAGGCAGTGAGGGTGGCGATGGACTTTATGTCGTCGCAGACCTGCCTGCCGGCCGGCAGGGGAGTTTTAAATTTGAGCTGTGAGTGTAGCAATGGACTTAATCTCATCACATAGTAACTTCAGGGTGCCGTCTTTGTCGTTGATTTTACCGCGGGCGACGACAATCGTGTTTTCCTTGAAGCCTTCCGGATATTTCTCCAGGACGTTCGGGAAAACGATCATCTCGATTTTTGAGGTGAGGTCCTCCAGCATCGAGAAAACCATCGGCCGGCCCGCCTTGGTGACAATCTTGCGCGTTTGAGTGATGACCCCGCCGATTTTCACTTGCGCGTTCATATTCGGCTTCACGTCTTTGATCGAAACTACCTGCTCAAGTTTCAGTTGCTGCTGATAGTCATTGAGCGGGTGGGCGGAGACGAAAAGCCCAAGGAGTTCCTTTTCCCACATCAGCTTTTCGTTATTAGCGGCGGCTTTAGCTTCGATTAAGCGCAGCGGCGGTAACGCCGCTGCGACATCACCGAACAATCCCATCTGTCCGCCGTTTGTTGCCTTCTGCTTTTCGCGGGCGTAGTTGAGAAACGTATCAAGGTTAAACAGGAGCATGTTTCGCTCGCCGAAAGCATCCAGGGCACCGCATTTGATGAGTGCTTCGACTGCTTTGCGATTGATGTCACCGCTGGCCACGCGGGTTACCAAGTCCTCAATGTCTTTGAATGGCCCCTTGGCGGTTCGTTCGGCAATGATAGCATCAGCCACGCCTTCGCCCAGGTTTTTAATGGTTAAGAGCCCGAAGCGGATTTGTTCCGTCCCACTCGGATCTTTTACGATCGTGAAATCTTTAAATGAGCTATTAATGTCCGGCGGCAAAACCGCAATACCCAGGCGCTGGCATTCGCTGATCATGACCGCGATTTTGTCGGTGTCACCCGCTTCAGCGGTGAGGATGGCGCACATATACTCGGCGGGATAGTTAGCTTTCATGTACGCGGTCTGGTAGGCGACTCGGCCGTAGCAGGCGGCATGGGCTTTGTTGAAGCCGTAGCCCTGGAACGGTTCAAACAGATTCCAGATCGCTTCCGCTTCGGCCTTGGTCATGGCACTGTATTTTTGGCAGCCTTCGACGAAAATCTCATGCTGTTTGGCCATCTCGGCCGGGATTTTCTTACCGACGGCTTTACGAAACTTGTCGACAGTCTCCCAGTTGTAGCCGGCGATCTCCATAGCGGTCATGAGCAGGTCATCCTGGTACACTAATACGCCGTAAGACTTGTCGAGGAATTTTTTGGCTTTGGGATGGAAATACGAAATTTGTTTGCGGCCGTGCTTGCGGGCGATGTATTCCGGGATGTTATTCATCGGTCCCGGGCGATAGAGGGCGACCATGGCATTGATGTCATGTACGGTCGTGGGTTTAAGATCGACCAGATAACGGGTCATGCCGTCGCCGTTGAGCTGAAACAAGCCTTCCGTTTCGCCCCGGGCGAGCATAGCGAAAGTTTTTTTGTCATCAAAAGGAATTTTTTCGATATCGATCACGATGCCGCGCTGGTCTTTTACTAATTTCACCGCGTTCTCAAGAATAGCGAGATTGCGGATGCCCAGGAAGTCGAGCTTGGTCAGACCGACGCCGTCTTCGCCGACCGTATACATGTCGTATTGGGTGATGAGATTATCTTCGCCGTTCGGGTCGAATTGAATCGGCACGAAGTCCGTCAATGGCCTGGGCGCGATGACTACGCCGGCGGCATGCACCGACACATGGCGGACCGTGCCCTCCAGTTTTCGGGCGATGTCCATAATCTGCCGCGCTTCTCCATCCAAGGTATAGAGCTGGCGCAGCTCCGGAACCAGGTCCAATGCCCGATCAATGGTCATAGGCATCCCCTGGGATCCCATGGGAATGAGTTTGGCGATGCGGTCGCCCACTTCATAAGCCTTGCCGGTGGCCCGAGCGACATCGCGCACCGCGCCTCGGGCAAGCATCGTGCCGAAAGTGCCGATCTGGGCAACTTTATCGGCGCCATATTTCTGCTTGGCATACTCGATCACTTCTTGTCGCCGATTGTCGGCGAAATCCATGTCAATATCGGGCGCTGAAGGACGGAAGGGGTTCAAAAATCGCTCGAACGGCAATTGAAATTCGATTGGATCAACATTGGTAATACCAGAGAAGTAGGCGACGATCGATCCAGCTGCAGAACCGCGTACGGTGGTATAGATGTTTCGTTCTCGGGCAAAACGCAGAAGGTCGGCCACGACCAGGAAGTACGGTGCGTAGCTTTTCTGCTTGATGACATCGAGCTCATAGCGTCTTCGTTTCTCAACTTCTGCGTTGCCCACCAGTCCATGTTCTTGAGCACCACGGAAGGTTAATTCGTCCAGCATCTCATCGGCTGTCTTACCGGGTTCTAGGGCGAAATCAGGAAAGATAAACTTGCCGAGGGTCAGCTCAACATTACAGCGCTCAGCGACGACATGAGTATTTTCGATTGCTTCGGGAATATCGCTGAATCTCTCCACAGCTTCCTCGTGAGAAATAAAATGATATTCTCCGCCGCTGGAAAAGATGCTCATATCTTCAACGTCAGTGGCAGTCGAGATGGCGACGAGCGTTTTATGGGCGTAGGCATCATCTTTGCGCAGGTAGTGGGAGTCCTGCGTAGCGACCAAAGGGATATTGAATTTTCGAGCAAGTGCTAGAACACCTTCTTTCCATTGCGGATACCAATCCATATCCGGATGGTACATGATTTCCATGTAATAGTTGTCCGAACCGAATATTTCCTGGTATTCCTTGACCACTTCTTCGGCTTTTGCCATGTTTCCCGATTGGATCGTGCGGCCGAGCTCGCTAGCCGGGCAGCCGGATAAACAGATCAAACCTTCGCTGTGCTGGCGAAGGAGGTCTTTGTCTACCCGCGGCTTGTAGTAGTAGCCCTCCAGATGCGCGGCCGTGGTGAGCTTAATGAGGTTCTGGTAGCCGGTATTATCTTTGGCCAGCAGGGTGAGGTGATAGCGCTTATTATCGATGCCGGATTCTTTTTGAAAGCGGGTGCGATTAGCGACATAGACTTCGCAGCCGACGATCGGCTTGAGGCCGTTCTTGATGCACTTGTCGTAGAACTCGATCGTGCCGTACATCGCACCATGATCAGTGAGCGCGACGGCAGACATGCCATGCTCCTTCGCCAGCTGCACCATGTCGTCCACTTTGGACAATCCGTCCAAAAGAGAGTAGTGCGAGTGCGTATGAAGATGGACGAATTTGCTCATGAGATATGGCGAGATTCATCAGCTCAACTGATGCTCGCAAAATTCCCTAAAACCAGCCGTGACCATCCTTCCCTCGGGCCACAAAAGAAAAGGGTCTGTAGGAGTTTGAGCTTGCTCCTCGGACCTTGCCGAGCGAGGTCGCTCCTTATCCACGGTATCCTTCACAAAAGAGCCATTCTAGTAATAAGGGGTCCATTAAGGACTCTCCTTGGTCTTACGGCTGGTTTCAGAGAACTTTGTTTTTTTTAACAAGTACGCGTCTATTCTAGCAGTCGTTATTCTTTGTGCAATTGTTGATAAGATGCTCGCTTGTCTTGCAACACAAACTCACTTGATTTTAATAATACGTATGGTATAATATGGAAGTTAGCAGTTGGGCTGACGAGCGGTGGTCGTAGCCGCGCATCTCGCAAAATTACTGACAAAGGCCCCGGAGGCCGTAGAGATAGGTTGCCATGACAAATAAATCCTCGGCGGCGCGGATTAGCTGGGTGGCGACCAAAGAGATGGCTTCTACCACGCTTGGTGCGGTAATCCTTTCTCTCAGCCAGGAAGGCCGAAATCGCCTGTTGTGTGCCTCTACCGGCATCGATCCCGCTCGACAGTTCGGCGAAGAGCCAGTCGCCGGGAGTAGTGACCGCCGGGTGATCATTCGTTTGTCAGTAGCGGATTCCGAGGATCTTCGATTGATCCGGACGGAGATCGATGGACTGCTTCGAGTGAAGTTTGGCATCACCACCTGCCGACTCGAGGCAACTGGCCACGAAGTTCCAGACCCTACCTCTTAGTTCCAGGCCCGGCTAACGCCGGGCCTTTCTAACGGCTCAACAGCTGTTGAGCCGTTAGAATTTGCCGGAAAACGACTGTTATGCTATTATTCTTTTGCTAAATAACGCCGCTGGCGTTGCCGAATTCAAGGCATATCCGAGCAATGCGACGAGCCGTATAGATATACGGTGAGGAGTAAGCGGAGGATATAACGAAGAAGGTCGGCAACGAGCGTACCGCCAAAACAGCGAAGCTGTGGCGGAGCGGCCAGCAAGTTATATATACTATGGCAGTCCCACGTCATCACATGGCCAAAGGCAAGCAGCTGCGGAGACGCAGCCACTTGGCATTGAAAGGCCGCTCTCTCATCAAGTGCAGTCACTGCAGCAAGATGATAATGCCGCACATGGCATGCAAGTTCTGTGGTTTCTACAAAGGCAAGGAAGTGCTGAATATTCTCGCCCGCGAACTCAAGAAACGAGAAAAGCAAACACAGCAAACAGCCAGTCGTTAGAACTTAGCCAGTAGAACTTATAAATGGCCTCAAGACATTTAAGCCGCAGCGTAGCGATGCAATCCCTCTATGAATGGGATTTCAAAGGCCGGCATGATGAAATGCTGCCGGAGATTTTGGAGCATAATATCACGGAGTTTGCCGAGGGAGTGGACGATCCGGCGTTTATCGCTCAACTAGTGAAAGGCGTGCTTGAAAATATTGAAAAGATTGACCAGATCATCGAGAAAGCTGCACCCCAATGGCCGCTTGAGCAGATCGCGATCGTAGACCGAAATGTCCTGCGCCTGGGTCTGTACGAACTCCTGTTTGCCAATCGGGACGAAGTTCCGCCAAAGGTAGCAATCAACGAGGCGATTGAGTTGGCCAAGTCGTTCGGCGGAGATTCATCCGGCAAGTTCGTGAATGGCGTGCTCGGTACGGTGTACCGGGAAATTGGGGAGCCGGGCAAGGATGACGCGCCGAAACGAGAAAATAAAGAAGAAGCTAATTTAAATAGCGAAGATCGCTCGACCTAAGCCATCATCGGACACGCGTCAAAACTCTGCTGAGTTTTGCGCTGTATCTCGCGCCGTCGCGCTCCGAAACGTCCTCTGATGTCTCAGGCCCCGCTGTCTTATTTTAGATGGATATCTCGAAGTTGGAAGAAAAAATAGGGGTGGAGTTTAAAAATAAAGACCTGCTCTTGCAGGCGCTTACTCATCGCTCGTATCTCAACGAAAATCCGTCGTGGCGGCTCGATCATAATGAGCGTCTCGAATTTCTCGGCGACGCGGTATTGGAATTGGTAGTGACTGAACATCTCTACTCTAATTATCCAAATCCGGAAGGCGAGCTGACGAATTGGCGCGCGGCGATAGTGAATGCGGTTATTCTTTCCGACATCACTAAAGCTTTCGACTTAAATGAGTTTATGCTGCTTTCTCGTGGCGAAGCCAAGGATACCGGCCGAGCACGGCAGTATATTTTAGCCAATGCCATTGAAGCCTTAATCGGTGCAATTTATCTGGACCAGGGCTATGATAAAGCGGCCGAGTTTATCAAACGATTTATCTTGAGCGAATTGCCTCGGATTATCGAACAGCGTTTGTATCGGGATGCTAAGAGCCTTTTCCAGGAAAAAGCCCAGGAGAAGGTGAACATCACGCCTAATTACGAGGTACTGGATGAATGGGGACCAGACCATGCGCGTAATTTCAAAGTGGGAGTGTATCTGGGCAAAGAACTTGTAGCCGAAGGCGAGGGCCCGTCAAAGCAAGAAGCCCAGCAAAAAGCGGCGGAGGCGGGCCTCAAGGCAAAAGGCTGGTAAAATCGCTCCGCCCTCCCGCATCGTCGGGTGCGCATAAAAATTCTACTGAATTTTTTGCTCGGTCTCGGCCTACCCGTCCTCGAAGCCCCTCTGATACGGGAGGGCTGCGCTTCCTTGTCTTTTCTATCTATTTACTGTAAACTATCACGACATGCTTACGATGCGACTACAACGAATCGGCAAGAAGGGTCAGGCGTATTTCCGCTTGATCGTCACCGAGCATACCAAAAAGCCCCAAGGAGAATTCCATGAGCTTTTAGGTTCCTATGACCCGCATAAGAAGAATCTTTTGGTCAAAAAAGATCGCATCGAATACTGGCTTTCTAAGGGCGTACAGCCGTCCCCGACGCTCAATAATTTGTTAGTCAACAACAAAATCATCACTGCTCCAAAAATGGTTAGTTGGAAACCAAAAGTAAAGGAACAGGCCGCGGTACCGACAGTAGTTCCGCAAGCCGCCGCCTCCGAAGGAGGCGAGCCTCGCTCATCGGAAGCTGCACCTGAAACTTCGGAACCCGCCGTAGAAGAAAAACCGAAAGAATAAAAGACCCCGCCGACGGCGGGGTCTTTTATTCTTTCGCCGGCCTGATAGTATCTTCGTATGCAGATCATCAAAGTCGATCTCGATAAAGATTATACGGATGTTATCTCCGAGGCCGTCGCGATTTTGAAGCAGGGCGGCACAATCGTGTATCCGACCGATACGGTCTATGGCCTGGGCTGCAATGCTATGGATGAGTTTCCGATTCGCCGCATTTTTGAAATCAAAGAGCGAAGCTCCAAGCCGCTGCCGATTATCGCCAAAAATATGAAATGGGTGGAAGAACTCGTTCACCTGACCGATCAGCATCGGAAATTATGCGAAAAATTCTGGCCTGGTAAATACACTTTAGTCTTGCCTAAAAAAGAAATTATTCCGCCGGTAGTTACGACGGGGTTGCCCAGTGTTGGATTACGAATTGCGGATTATGAATTTACGGATAAATTGCTCGGAGCTTTTGGCTATCCGCTTGTGGCTACTGCGGCTAATGTGGCTACCCAACCAGCCACAGGCAATATCGATCAGGTGATCGCCGCCTTTTTTAATGGTGCTCGGCGGCCGGATTTAGTCATCGATGCCGGCGTGCTGCCCAAATCCAATCCTTCAGTAGTGATCGACTGTACGACTGACGAGCCTAAGTTGTTGCGTGTGGGTGCCTCCAAGCCGGGCGAGTTTTTGAATTTATTGAAGGATATAGGATAATGGCGTTAGGCGGATTGTTTTTCTGGGTGCGCATAAAAATTCTGCTAATGAACACATTTTTATTTAATCTGATTAACGGGTGGGCGGGGCAATGGCCGTGGCTGGATACGCTGATGATCCTTTCGGCCAAGCACCTATGGGTGCTTTTGTTGGTGGTGCTGATCGTTAAGGTAGGCTTCAACCGGCGCTGGCATCATATGGCCGCCGTGGCAATCGGCTCGGCGCTCGTGGCTCGTTTAGGCATCGTGGCGCTTATCAAATGGCTGTACGTCCATCCACGGCCTGATCTTGTCCTGGAAACCATCAACGCGGTGGTAGTACCTGGCACCGGTAATTCCTTTCCATCTGGCCATACATCGTTCGCATTTGCGTTGGCCACGGGCGTCTATCTGTATGATAAAAAACTAGGCAGGTGGTACCTTGCTGCTGCTGCACTCATTGGATTCGCCCGTATATTCATCGGCGTCCATTGGCCGCTTGATATTCTGGCCGGGGTGTTTGTCGGTGTTGCTACAGCTTTGATTGTAAATCGCATCTATCGAAAATTAAAACCTGCCGCTTAAGCGGCAGGTTTTAATTTGAGGGTGCAGTATTCTTGTCTGGTGCCGCTGGTCGGAGTCGAACCGACATGAGGTTGCCCTCGCATCGTTTTGAGCGATGTGTGTCTGCCAATTCCACCACAGCGGCATATGCATATTTTATCATTTTGTGAGCCATTTTTCAAATTGTTGACGAAAGACCGGAGATCATGGTTATATATGGAAACTAGGAGGCGCAGATGCCAGTATTGAGTTCAGTTCAGCGGGGTGATATCGGTCCAATGACTGGTGCCATCCAGCTCCATCGGATCGTAGTAGCTCTTCCGGTTTCCGATGAAGTCGGTCGTAAGTTGAAGGAAGGATACGGATGGTTCGGCGGCACTGAACCGGATCGTTCCTGGCTGGTAAGCCATCCTTTCCTTTCACCGTACACGGGCGAGAACGTCCAAAGCGACTATCGTACGCGCCAGACCGGATCCAGAGGAGATGCCTGGCGGGACAGAGGACATCAGCGGCTCAGCCTGTTCACTGCAGAACATTTCGAAGAACGCTTCAAGCCTGTTCCCAAGAATCCGCTTCGGTTCGTTGACCAGGAGATAGTGATCTGGGGCCAGAAGATGGAAGCTGACTTCGACGCGATTCTGGATGGAAGGACGCATGTTCCCGCCAAGGCCGGCTCATGGCTTGTTCAGTTCTACGAGCCTGGCAAAGGCATAAGCCTTGCGGGCTTCATGGCAATGCAGTTCGCCGTCGAGGACGAGAAGTTCTTGTGGACTCATTTCCGTGCCCAGATATAGGGCATCCGCCACCGTTTCGGTGGCGGCCTTTTTTATTGAAAAAAGAAAAATTAAGGGATATCATATAACTATCTATGGCGCGGGTAATTGCAATTTGCAATCAAAAAGGAGGAGTCGGAAAATCTACCACGACAAACAGTCTTGGAAGTTATCTCGCCGCGATGGGAAAGTATGTGCTTTTGGTTGATTTTGATTCGCAGGCCAACGCCACGACTGGTCTTGGCATCAGTGTAGGGCAGGAGCATCCGAATGTATACCACGCGATCATTAATGATCAGAACCCCGCCAGCATTGTGAGAAAAACTTCCATATTCGGACTGGATATTCTTCCCGCTTCGCAAAGTTTAGCCGGAGCGACAGTAGAACTGGTAAATATGGAAGAGCGTGAATCAAGGCTCAAGCGGGCATTGAACGGAATTCGAACCAATTATGATTATATTTTGATAGATTGTCCGCCTTCTTTGGGTCTTTTAACAGTTAATGCCTTAGCCGCCGCAGAGCATGTGATTATCCCCGTGCAGTGCGAGTACTATGCGCTTGAGGGACTCTCGCAGCTGCTAAAAACTATCGAACTAGTCCGCCAAGGGCTCAATCCTGATTTGCAAGTGCTCGGCGTTTTGCTTACCATGTATGATAAGCGCAACCAGCTGGCGAATCAGGTCGTCAACGAAGTGCATAAGAATTTTCCGGGTCGGGTATTTGAAGCTGTGATTCCGCGGACGGTATCCTTGGCCGAAGCGCCTAGCTTTGGAAAAACAATTCTGCAATTCGATCCAAATTCAAAAGCGGCGAGAAGCTATCGGCAGTTGGCCGAAGAAGTAATTAGATACGCCAATTAACTTGCTGGCCGCTCTCGCCGCAATCTTTGGCGAGTACGCTCTTAATCAATCTCTGCGTTAAACGCTCCAGTCCTCCCTCACCATATTATTAATATGGCTCGGTCCGGGCTTCGCGTTTGCCTTGATCTTGATTAAGCCAGCTTCGTTAATACTAACTTATGAGCAATACCAAAAAATTTTTTGGGCTGGGGAAGGGGCTGGGTTCGCTGATTCCTGATGGCAAGGCGATGCAGCCTGATCCGACGGCACGCAAGGAGAATGTTTTTTATGTGGAAGTGTCGAAAATCGATGCCAATCCTGATCAGCCGCGCCATGATTTTGACCAGAACGCGCTGAAGGAACTCTCCGCCTCAATCCGCAAATACGGCGTGCTCCAGCCGCTCCTGGTTTCCAAAGTCGAAACGGTTTCGCCGAAAGGCCTTGAAGTCGCCTACAATCTTATTGCCGGCGAGCGACGGCTTCGCGCGGCCAAAATGGCCGGTTTGCCCCATGTGCCGGTAATCATTCGCGACGATTTTAAAAAAGATAAAGACCGCCTGGAGGTAGCACTTATTGAAAACATACAGCGCGAAGATCTGAATCCGCTCGAAGAAGCCGAAGCGTATGCCCGGCTTTCCAAAGAATTCGGTCTGACCCAGCGGGAAATTGCTGAGAAGGTTTCCAAATCCCGCGAAGTGGTAACCAACACGATCCGGCTTTTGAGCTTGCCCGATGATATCCGCGAGGCCCTGCGCGAGGGTAAATTGTCCCGCACCCATGCTCGCGCTTTGCTCGCATTTACGAATGAAACCCAGCAGCGCGAGATGTATCAGCAGATTCTTGATGGCGGTATGAATGCGCGCGATGTCGAAAGCGCCGCTTCGGCGGCTAAGGGACTGAATCGGCCTAAAAAACCATCGGAAGGAAAATTCGTCGAGCTTGAGCGGAACTTCGCTGAAACGCTCGGCACCACCGTGCGGATCGAGGGTAGCCCCGCGTCCGGCGGCAAGATTGTCATCAAGTTCGCCAGTCTTGAAGACCTCAACAAGATCGCCAAGACGATCATCGACTAGTTTTAGCCCAGCTAAGGTCAGCTTACTCTTCCACACATATTGAACACCCCATTAAGCATTGACTGACCTTAGTTTCTCCATCGGCGTCATCATGTCCAAAGACAAGTGAGGTCTTTCCGTATTGTATTCATCTAAGTAAAGCTGATAC
>Ga0209542_10004529_pt1 | contig 28505 bp, 25 predicted proteins | sample RifCSPhighO2_01_FD_184028 | JGI IMG/M metagenome (GOLD analysis project Ga0209542, IMG submission 184028) | Soil microbial communities from Rifle, Colorado - Rifle CSP2_plank highO2_0.1 (SPAdes) (version 2) | ecosystem: Environmental > Terrestrial > Deep subsurface > Rock core/Sediment ...
GTTGCAGAAAAATGAATAAAATTAAAAGTTCTCTTATCCCGATAATTTTAATTATCCTGGCCGTAGCGGTTTCTTATTCAAATTTAACTGGATCATTTTTTGAGCAGGATGAGTGGCATAGTTTTGGATACTACACCTATCTTTCGTCACTGGACGGATTAGAATTCTTTCAGACTATCTTAAAAAATGATCCGCTCGCGCACTTTACCCCTTTATCATTATTTTTTAAGATGGAATTTTACCGGTTGTTTGGGCTAAACTCCTCTGCTTATTTTTTTGCAAGTATTACCTTTCATGTGTTGGTTTCTTTAACTGTGTATTTTTTGGCTTTGCAACTTACAAAAAAGAAGCTGCCGGCTGCTTTAGGCGGGTTATTTTTTGCGGTAAATAGTAGCCATTACCAAGCAGTTACTTGGCTTGGGACTTTCGAAGGCGCCGAACTCTCAACCCTTTTTGGGGCACTCTCCCTTATAGGATTCCTTATATTCTTAGATACAAAAAGGAAAGTTCTTCTCAATCTCTCTTTATTGTCAATACTTATAGCGTTGCTCTTTAAGGAAACCGCTTTAACATTCCTGCTTCTTTTGGCTACATTAATTGTCTTTAAAGAAACCGGAAAAAACAAAGTTTATACATTGTTGAAGCTAGGCGGGATTTTATTATTTTATATATTACTGCGATCCTCTTATCTTATCTTTGGTTCCCGTGGGGAAGTTGCCATAAACCAAGAAGCCGGAAATACTTTTTTGATGACAGGATACAATGTTTTATCCTTACCTATAAAGGTTTTTTCCCAGGTTCTTTTGCCAAACGAATTAATGGTTGATATAACCAATAAAGCAACAACCCCTTTTGGTTTATATCAATACTTTGGTAAGGGTCCATGGATTTTAGAAAACGCTTTAAGGTACGACTTTCTGATGATCCCTGCAGGGTTAATAATTTGCTTGGTGCTTTTTCTGATTGGTAGAAGATTGAGCATTAAATTACCTTTTTATCTGGGGTTGCTTATGATTATCTTTACGTTATTACCGTTTTTAGTCTTAAAAAAATACTTAATTTATTTTGATTCAAGGTATCTGTATACTGCGACCGTAGGTTTTAGTTTAATTATTAGTACTATTATTGCTTATTTAATGAATGGCCAAAAATTTACCCAAACATGGTTTCTAAAATTGGGCGCTAGCTTAGCCGTTTTAGCAATAATTTTTTCTATGCACCTTATTGCATTAAAAGATACAATCGATACCCATGTAAAATTAGGTAGTTTAAGAAAGCAAATTCTTTCCAAGTTGGTTTACGATAACCCAAAGTTACCCAAGAATGCTGTATTTTATACGGAGAGTGATTCTGTTTATTATGGATTACCTGACCAAGAAAAAATTTTACCTTTTCAATCAGGGTTTGGACAAACCCTTTTAGTTTATTATCAGCAAAATGAGCAATACTCGTATAAGTTTTATAAAGATTTTTTCCTTTGGGAAATTAGTGAACAGGGATATCGGGAAACAGACGGAAGGGGGTTTGGGTATTACCATAACTTTGACCTGTTAAAAAAGGATTTAAAACAATATAATATCCCAACTGATAGTATTATTGCTTATTCATGGAACAGCAAGGCTAGCACACTAATAAATATTACTGATGAGGTAAAAGCACGACTTGATAATGAAGACAATTAAATATATTTTTCCATTTTTGGTAGTTATTGTGTTTGGATTGACTCCTTTTATTTGGTTTATTGGGAAAGAGGGAATATTGATTAATGGGGTGGATACCAATTTTCCTTTGGATCCGTGGGTATGGTTCCAGAGGAGGTTTTTTGTTTGGAATTCGGTAACAAATGCCGGTGCCAACTTCTCTTCTTCGACGGCCGGTCTGTTTTTCCATTTTATCCAGGTTATTCCTTACAGCTTAGGGTTTAACCTTCAGCACACACAAATATTTAGCTTTGTATTTTGGTTTATGCTGATTGTTGCTTCTGCCTTTTTCTTTGCAAGAACAATGATTCCTCAGAAACCGCTTATTCAGCTTCTTTTTGTTAGTTTGTATTCGTTTAATATTTATCTTTTTAACAGTTGGGAAAACGTGAAAGTTGCTAACCTTTCACTGGTTGCAGCGATACCTTTGGCACTTTTTGTGTATTCGATGCGCCGCCTGGGAAAAATTAACTTATCAGAGACAATCTTTTTATCCGTAATAGTCGGAATTGTTTTATCCGGGACAGGAATAAACCCGGCTTACTTTCTTTCTTTTGTTATAACATGTTTACTTTTTGTTATAGGCGATTTGGTAAGCTCTTTTAAAAAGAATTTGTTTTTGAAAAAAATAAAAGATGCGGCTTTGTTGCTCTCTGTTGTTATAGTTGTAAATTTGTTCTGGATTTTACCGACTGTCGATTATATCGCAAGGGAGGTTCCTTCAAGCGGGAGTATTAACGAGATTGGATTTATTAATTGGATTGACGGACTTTCCGAGAATACAAGTTTACTGAATGTATTAAGACTCCAGGGAGTTTGGGATTGGTATGCGACTGACCCAGGAACCGGCGTACCTCTTTATATACCCTATGCCGGAAACTATCTGTATGGTATCCCTTACCAGTTATTCAGTTTTGCAGCAACATTTTTTGCTATCTTATCTTTCGTGTTTTTTGATGCCAGGAGGAGGAATTTATATTTTGGCTTTGGCCTGATGATTTTAACCGGTGTCTTTTTGGGTGCCGGTACGCATTCCCCTACCGGTGTAGTTTTCAGATGGTTTTCACTTCATCTTCCATTTTTCTCGCTCTTTAGAAGTCCTTGGTATATTTTCACACCCCTGGTGTTTCTAGCCATTTCAGGCTTGGTTTGTTTACTGGTAAAAAGCTTAGATGAAAGAGTTGGAAAAATTAATTCGAAGCTGGCTAAACCCGGATTTTCAGTGGTTATTATTCTTATGATTTTAGCAACAATTTTATACTCACGGCCTCTAATCTCCGGAGAAATATTCCGACCTACGCGTGCGGATGGGTTTTATACAACTTTTCCTCCTTACGTCTTTGAGGCAAAAAAATGGCTTTCAGCCCATTCGACAAGCTCAGGGCAGGCAGGTTCCGGTAGGGTTATTGGTTATCCGAATAATAATTCGGAGATGTTCGATTGGGGGTACAGGGGGATAGATTCTGTGCTAGGGCTTTTAGTAGAAAGAGAAACACTTTTCTCACCCTTTAATGAGGGGAACTCACCAGCATCAATTATTATTAAAGAATTTTTCCAAAACTTAAGGAAAGGTGAGGAGGAAGCAGCTGTATCAATGGCTGGCAAAATTAATTTAGGACTTATACTTGAGAAAAGGGATCACAAGGATTGGTCTGAAGAACTTTCAATAAATCTGGACGGTGTCCCTACTTCTATTTTTGGCAAGTGGTATTTTAAAAAATTTCCTGAGAGCGGACCTGTCCCAAAAATTTATTCACCGGATAATATTTTCTTGTCTTATTTAGATAATCCGAAAGCTGAAATATTAACAGGTGTGCAGGAAAGGGATGCTATTTTAGGTTCGAGTGACAGTATTGTGAGCAGCTTGCCTAACATAAATCTTGGGGGGAAAGTTCTTCTGGCCGAAAATTCTCAAGATAATAATTTATTGTCTTTTGATACAGAACCGGGGATTTCCAATAGGATATTATCCCGTAACATGTCTAATGTTGTATTTACAGTTAAAGTACCGGAGGATGGACTTTATCAGCCACTTCTTGAAAGATACCACTTGGAGGATTTTGGGGTGTCGGTGAATAAGAGTTTAGAGCTTGAAATTGACGGTAAACCTACGGAATGGGGAGTGAGTAATTTATCCGACTCATATGTACGTTTTACCCCTATTGCTTTGTCAAAAGGTACCCACAAAATTGAGCTTAAATTAGAAAATAATAATCTATTACCGGATGGTAATTTTGAAAGAGGAGTTACTTTTACCAGAGGAGACAGTGCTAGGGATGGGGGGGTGCATACAATTGAGAGTATTGGGAATGAGAAATTCTTAAGCCTTACAAGTAGCAGTAAACAAAATGCTGTTGCAACATGGCAGGTTTTACCTTTTGACCCGATGGCTAACTACTATATAGAAGTAAGATACAAACAAATTTACGGAAGCAACGCGAGGGTTTCAGTTTCGCAAACCGGGAATAATGTGGTAAACAGGAGCCAACTTGAGACAATGCCGAATTATCCTGAATGGCGGGTTTTTAGTTTCTTTTATACTCCCACACAAGTAAAATCCAGGATGGATGTGAGGTTGCAAGCAGCTGCTGTCAACGACCCATTGGGTACAAAAATTTTATATGATGATATCAAGGTTCAGAAAGTATTTTTAAATAGGTTACTATTGGTTGAAAATAGTAAACAAGTTTGGCAAGCCCCGGAGAAGATAGAGTTTAAGAAGAAATCACCGGTTTTATATGAGGGGGATGTAAGCGGGGTAAAAGGTCCCCATTTTATTATATTTGCTGAAAATTATTCTCCGCTGTGGGAGATAACTATATATGACAAGGATGGTATGGAATTGACCGGTAGCTACCCACATTTTACGGCAAATTTATTTGCAAATGCATGGCTTTTGGAAGATGGCCCTGATGAGTATAGGTTCAAAATCTATTATAAACCGCAACAGCTTTTTTGGGCTGGATTTATAATTTCTTCTTTCGTGGTTATCATTTCTTTTTTGGTATTGATTATATATAAGATAGGAAGCCTTTTAAAAAATAGGAAGCCTTTTAAAAAATAGGAAGCCTTTTAAAAAATAAACCTGAATGAAAAAATATTACAATATAATTCTAAATTTCCTGCAGGAATGGTCACGACAGAAGATCCTCAATCTTTTTATCTTTAATGCAGTCCTGACAATGTTGCTTCTTCTTCGGTCTGCCGGCTATTTTGCGCCATATTTGCCGTTGACGATTAACCTTATTATTTTAATATGTTTTATTATGGCGGTTTTTCTGCTTGGATTTAGATTTAGGGCATTATTTACTATTACTTTATTACTCTGGCTTTTTGCAGCTTTTCTGAAGATTGTGGGGATTACTATTTGGGCGGAAAGAGCCGCTATTTATTCCTTTGAAGCATTTACCTTAGCTTTCATATTATTTGTTATTTCAAAAAGAAATGTTCAATCTCCGGAGTAAATCTACTTTCTACTGGTTATTAATAGTTCTTATCATATTACTATTTTTTTCAGATATTCTCTTCAGCTATTTTTCCCAGGACGATTTCTTTCACCTAAGAGTAGTAATGACGAAAAATTTTGGTGATATTCCTTCATTTTTCTTGTCTATGCAAAGTGAATACGCTTTTTACAGGCCGCTTTCCAGGGAGACGTTTAACTTAATTATGTATAAGGTCTTTGGCCTTAACCCGCTGCCTTTTCATATAGTTAATTTCGGGTTTATTCTAAGTAATATTTATCTGGTATATAAGTTAATGGGTAAGATAGTAAAAGATAAATCAGCTTCTTTTCTAGCAGCGTTGGTATATGCGGTTTCTTCTATTCACAGCATTGAGCTTTTTTATTTGGCTTCTGTGCAGACTCTTCTTGCATCTTTTTTTATGCTGCTCAGTATTATTTTCTATATTAACTTCCGGTCACAGGGGAATAATTTTTTTTTCTTACCGGCATTATTGGCTTTTATTTTGGGACTAGCCAGTCATGAAACAGCCATAGTCTTGCCTGGAGTTTTAATTCTCATAATTTTGTTTTTAAGGAAGAAGGGACAAAAAATTGTAGATTTAAGATTGTATTTGCCGTTATTGCCCTTTTTACTAACCGGAGCTTTTTATCTTCTTAGCACATCGCTTTTGTCCGGTATGCCGGAGCAGAAAGTTTACCAGCCGATATTTTCCATAAAAGGTGTGATTAACTCTTTAAGCTGGTATACCCTTTGGAGTTTTGGGATGTCGGAGATATTTGCCGATTTCATCGGTCCAAAATTCAGTATTCACCCAAGCTTAATGAAGTATTACGGCCAATATACCGTGGTATCAGTTGCTATGCTTGGGATACTTTTGTCGATATTAGCTTTTTTAAGTTTTCAAGTCAGAAAGGTTAGGGCTGATTGGCGGCCAGTTATTTTATTTGGCTTATCTTTTATTTTCGCCTTGTTCCCTTTCCTGTTTTTCCCACAGCATAAATCAAGCTATTATCTGACATTTTCAACCGTCTGGTTTTCTTCTTTTCTTGCTTCTATTCTCTTTTCAGGATGGAGAATTTCAAAATTATCCAGGCTTACGGTAATTTTATTTCTGATTATATTTGGCGCACTTTCCTATCAAACCGTAAAGTTAAACCATCTTACTTATTGGGCAGCAAAAAGAGCGCCGGCAGCCAAATATATATTATCCGATATTAAAATAACATATCCTCACCCCGGTAAAGGTTCAATATTTTATATAAAAGATGATCCCGAGTATCCATTTATTGCTAAAGAATGGGGGAGCTCGTCAAAGCAGGCTTTCTATATTCTTTCAGGGTCCGATGCTTTAAAACTTCTTTACCTGGATCCGACAATAAGAGTGTACTTTGAGGGCATGGGGATTCCCCTGGATGCCGATCTTACGAAAGCTATCCAATATACAGCAAAATTTCCCTATTAGCCAGCTTTCTTCAGCAAAAAGGATATTTCCATTCCCAGGTGTGAGAAATGTTTCCTAACAATTTTATATCCGGCTTCTTTTATGACCTTCTCCAAGTCGTTATGGTGAAAAGGATGAAGATGCGCTCCCTGCCAGGCTCTTCCGAAAGTTTTTTCCCAGACCGGCCAGATCATACGAAATAATAAGTTTCCTGAATCCATAGCGATAACGGCGAACCCATCCTTTTTAATAACTCTTCTTATTTCCTGCAAAATTATTTTAGGCTCGAGGACATGTTCGATGGTTTCGTAACATATAACCAGATCAAAAGAATTTCCATGGAAGGGGAGGTTGTGGGCATCCGAAATCGTAAAATTAATGTGAGGATATTTTAGTTTGGCGAAGTTTACAGCTGCAGGGTAAACATCAACACCTGTTACTTTACTTTCCGGAAATATTTTTGAGATCCTGTCTGCCATATATCCTCCCGCGCACCCGACGTCCAGCACCGAAAGAAAGGGGATACCCTTAATGACATTTTTAAATGATCTGATTTTTAAGGTATGCCAAAGCCATTGCATGGGATTCTGGGATATACCCCGTTGGTAATAATCAGGGGGAACCTGCTGCCAGATGTTACTTAACTCTTTCTTATTCCTCATATTCTAAAATATAGAGAGTGGTTTGGGAGATTTTGGGAAAAATCTCCCGATCCCCACTAAACTCTTTTATCTCTGTGACTTTAAACTTTTCCGACCCGGTGATTTTGTTCTTTAGGCTAGGGTAGTCGATGATTACTTTTTGGCTGGGATTTATATCCAGGGATGTTATTTTATCACTGTAGTAAGATTTAAATTCCGGGGCGTAGTATTGGAATTGGCGATAAATGTAAGAGGCGAGTATGATGGTGTCATAAGGGCTAAAATTTTGCTTTACATAACTTACGGGTTGGATTGTGGGAGGGATCTCCCTTTTTAGGCGAACAACCTGCTGTAACCCTTGGGAAAAAATTCCGGCCCACAGCAGAAGGTAAATCAGGCCAAAGATTACCCTGTTTTTAACAAGTTGTACAAGCATAAGTATTGTTAAAATAATCAGAGGTGGGAGTAGAGGCAAAACGTGTCGTTGTATTTCAAGATTGTAAACAAATAACAATATGAATAAGTAGGATATAATCCAGGTAAGTAAGAACTGAATTTTAAACTCTTCCCGAAGTTTTGGTTTTAAAGCTGTCCAAGTGATTGAGAATAAACTTAAAATAAGGAATGCTTTAGTGTAGCTTAGGTCAAATAAATAAATTAACTGCACAAGCTTGGTTTTCAGCAAGGTTATTAGAGGAAGAGACCCACCCAAGAGGACGTCATGTTTTACGACATAGTCTGCAAGGGATGAAAAAGAGCTAATAAACCCAGAAGGTCCGGTGATAAAAATAAGCGGTATAACCCAGATAGCTACCCCAATTAAAAAAGCTGCAAGGGAGATAAAGTAATATTTAATATTCCCGTATGTGAAGGCAACCAGGGTAATCAAACTTATAACCACAGGGATTTCATTAAAACGGACACCTAAAATTAGTCCTGCAAAAAGGGAACTTAAAAATATTTTCTTTGGGCTGCCTTTTGAACAATATATAAAATATCCAAAGGTTAGTAAAAAAAATAATCCCGGTACATCAGTAAAAACTCTTTCCGAAAAAACCCAGTGGACAGGGGTGACAATAAAAATCAATGCTGAACAAATTGCTGTTTTTTTATCAAACATTTTCTTGGTGAGCAGATAAAACGGGATTACTGAGAGTGAACCAAGTACCGCACTAAGTGAAGTTAAAGCACGGGTATCATTTTGGGTAAATATATAAAATAACCTACCCAGGATGATGTATAAAGGGTACCCGGGGGGATGGGGTTGATGAGCTACAATTGAATAGTGGTGAAGTCCCAAAGCTAACTGGATCGAATCCCAGTCTTCAAGCCAGGGTGAGAGATAAAAAAAACGTAATATAGCCGCTATAAGTACCAAGAAAATAATTAATTTATTTTGTAAAATTATGGAAGTAATTTTTTTTGTCATTGTTAATTTTAGGCCAAGGTTTTTTGAGCTTTTATGACTGAAAATGTTACTAAGAGTATTAAAGTTAGTCCTGTAATTACAATCCCTGCTTTAAAGCTTTCGGGTTCGTAATAGAAGTCAACGAATTCTGTATCTGATTTTAAATCTATTTGGCGTAAGGAGTTCGGGGTTTCCTGGATCTTCATTGGGTCGACCCCGTTTAAGTAGGCTTTCCACCCAGAGCTGTAAACTTCAGAGAGTATAAGTTGTGTTGACGGTTTGGAAGATGTATCAACCCGGATGTGGTTAGGTGTGTAGATTAAAATAGGTGCTTGTGGGGCATCAGGAGCCCTAAAATATGCCCTACTTTTATAAAGGTTGTTTCTATAAATAGTGTAATTATTAAAAGTTTTCTCGGCTTTAAAATCCGTGTCGGTAAGCTCGTAGGGTGAAATGACGTACTTAGTGCTATACAAGCCTAAGCTTTCTGCATCTGGTTGTGCTTTTTCAAAGGTATAGGTGCCGATCGGGGGGAGGGATAGGGTATAGATATTCCAGTAAGCTCCGGAAAGCTGCCACATATGTTTGTAATAATTTTTTTGCTGCAGCGTGCTGTAACCGTCCACAAGTTCCAGATTTTCCTCAGCTGCTTTTTGTTGCGGGATGCATCTGTCCACACAAAAAACCCTAAACTGATCTTTGTCATTGCTTAAGAATTCATAAATTTCCAAAGGGGCAGATTTTGTCAGGGTAGGAATGGGTTTTGTAATACGGAACCATGAAATGGCCAAGAGCTCACCTGCAGCAAGAACAGCGAGTAAGATAATTAATTTTTTGTTAATTCTCTTTCTTTTAAACAGGTGTTCTATACCTAACCCGGTAAGAAAAATGACAGCAAAAGTTGGTATAAACCAGGCCCGGGTGGCAACCCTGATTAGGGCAAGCCAGTCTTGGGACTGTAGAAAAGACCTTAGGGGGGATGAGTTATTTAAAGAAATTAAAGTTATTATAAAAGTGGTAATTAACAGGAAGATTTTCTGGGCTTTCTTAAGATGCCAAAAACCAAATAATGCTATTGCAGAAGGCAGAAGCCCTAAGCTTAACCACTTCTCGGTATCTATACCCCAAAGGGATGTAATCCCTCCGGACCAGGGCAAGAAAATATATTGTAAAAATTCCCAGGCAGATGTCCATTTAGGGTAAATATCAGGATTTTCCAGCAAAAGGGATCTTGTAGTAGAGGGTGTCCATTCAAGTTGGGGGAGCAAAGTAATCGCGGAAAGGCCAAAGGTTATAATGGCCCCCAATAAAAAAAGTAATAGGTTTTTTAACCAGGTATCTTTTTTGGTTGTCAGGACCAATATGACGGCAAAAAATAACGATGCGGCTGTAGCGGTAATGATAAAGGTGACTGAATGTGTAAAATATACCTGGGTAAGGCTTATCCCAAATATTACCGGCCAGATTAAGGATTTTGTTTTTGTAATTTTTAAAACTGATAGAGCCACAAACGGAATCCAGGCAAAAGATACAGCCAGCCCAAAGTGGCCCGCCTCTAAATATCCTGAGAGTCTAGGGGAAAATATAAAAAGTATTGCCGTGAAAATGCTTATTGGTATTGAAAATTTAAAACTTTGTTTGGAGATCCAGTAAACACCTAAGCTGCCCCAGAATGTATGAATAAACAAAGAGATTATAAATGCAATAGGTATTGGAAGAAGATAAAAAATAATATTAGGCAGATAGAACAAAAAAGATTGGGGATCAGGCAAAAGGGGAGTTCCTGAAAAAATTAGATTTAACCAAAGAGGCAGGCCCTGGTCATTTAACAGATGGTACTTTGTGTAATAGAAAATTGGCCAAAAAAATTCCTGCAGGTCGTTGTGGCGGCCGAGCAATAAATCCGGGTTAAAAAGTATAGGCAAGTAAAGCAGTAATGATGAAAAAAATAATATTACGGCAACCTTCGCTTTTACTGATTTCATACCTTGCTACAATATATCATAACGATGATGTGCCGCAGAACTGCTGATGATAGTTTTAGGATAAAATTACTTCAATACACGACTGTATAAAGAGTCATTATTTACTGGATTCTTTGATATCCGTTATAACGGACTTTCTCTTAAGGTAATTTAGGCCTTTGGCCGCTACTTTACCAAGGAGCCATTCGGAAGTTCCCTTCCCGGTATAAGGCCCGGTGTCTAAGATGCTACTTTTGCCCTCTAGGCGTTCCTGTTGTTTAATTTCAATTTTAATAAGCCGTTCAATAGTTTTTACATAACTGCCTTCACCAAACTGCAGCTGATTATTTACGGAAGATATTGTCCTATCTGTAACCCGGATGAAGTTGCGGATATCCTCATACTTATATCCTTCAAGGAGCATTTTAGCTATTTGCACGCGTTTGGCCATCATCCTTATCTCTGTTGGAGTAAGTAATGCCCTGAAGAAATTGGCTGTCTCATCCCTATTCTCTATTAAGGTAATAGCATTCCATAGGTTGGAAATGAAAATCCCCATCCTTTTAGCATGTACAGGGATGGAAGAAAGTTTGGTCATACTCTTACTTTAATACTAGACCGTATTATAGTAAAGAGTATAAATTTTATGAGAAAAAGTTTTAATTGACCTTAGAGAAAAAAAGTTATCTCTTGACTATTATTTATAACTACCAATCTTAAAACCACCTGCGTTTTAGCAGGTGGATGTAGATTACCTGAGCACAAAGTGCGAAGGCAAGCGGCTGCAAGTCGCTTGTAGTTAGAAGATACTACCAGCGTAAGCTGGTAGAAGATTCATCTATGCAAGGACAAGGGTTTACTATTATTCAGATTGTCTTGGCGGCAGCCTTAATGGGCCTGATTTTACTGCAGGCAAAAGGGTCGGGCTTGGGTTCCACATTTGGAGGGGAGATGGGTTTATACCGTACAAAAAGAGGTTTTGAAAAGTTGCTTTTTAGGGCAACTATATTTATTGCAACCCTGTTTATAATTCTTTCCGTAATAGGACTGTTAGTGTGAAGAAAATTCAATTTTTAGGTCTTTACTTGTCACATTTTCTGGCTAGGTACTTGAGCAGGCCTCTTCCAATTGCGGGTGACCAAAAACGCCACCTTCCTATTATAAGAGGGAGGCAGTTGGCTGTCGGGGTAATATTTTTGGCTGTTGTTTTTTTCCTAATTAAAGTAGCCCCGGGCTTTTTTCCGAAGGAAACCGTCTCTGAGGGTATAGTGGGCGTATATTCCCATACAAACTTACCATCATCAGTTGCCAATTTAATATCCAAGCCTTTGGTAAGTATAGATAAAACGGGTCGGCCGCAGCCAAACCTAGCTGAAAAGTGGCAAGTCAACAATAACGCAACTATTTACACTTTTAGTTTGAAGAAAGATTTATATTGGAGTGATGGAAGTAAAGCTAAATCTTCCGATATCAAATTTAACCTGCCGGATGTGGAAGTTTCTTACCCGAATGAATCTACCCTTGAATTTAAACTTGCCGACTCATTTACCCCTTTCCCATCCCTTTTGACGGCACCTGTATTTAAAGGTGACAGTCTTCTGGGGGTTGGGGGTTTTAGGGTAGAAAGGGAAGAGAGAAACCACGGCTTGATAAAGAAGCTTCTTTTATATCCCGTAAGCGGTGGGGGTTTACCAATAGTGTCTATACGTTTTTATCCTGATGAGAGGACTGCTAAAACGGCATTTGAGCTTGGAGAGGTTGAGAGCCTAATCGGGTTTCCCGATGCGGTAAGCTTACAGGGTCAACCCTCCGTTGAGTTTAAAAGAATTACCGGATTTAATAAACTAACAGCTATTTTTTACAATACAAAGGATCCTGTTTTATCCGACAAAAATATGCGCCGGGCACTGAGTGCTGCTACTCCCGTGATTGACGGGGAAGAGAAGGCAAAGACTCCCGTACCATCCCTATCCTGGGCTTTCAATAGCGATGTAAAAGACCTTTTAGGTGATCATGAGTCAGCCAAAAGTTATTTGGATAAAGTGCAATCCGGGGGTGACAGTACTATTACACTTACAACCGTGCCATCCCTAGCTTTTCTTGGAGAAAAAATTGTCCGGTCATGGAAGGAGAATGGGATCCAGGCGGTTCTGCGGGTGGAAAGTGGTATTCCGCAGAATTTTCAGGCGCTGCTTTTGTCGGAATCAATACCTTCAGATCCTGACCAATATGCCCTGTGGCATTCTACCCAAACAAACACTAATTTATCTAAATACTCTTCCCCCAGGGTGGATAAGGATTTAGAGGATGGGAGAAAAACCGGGGATTTGGAAAAAAGAAAGGAAAGTTATCTGGATTTCCAAAAAGTTTTAATTGACGACTCCCCAGCCACATTTCTATATTTCCCCAAAACACAGGTAGTTTATAGGAAAAAGGTGGAAAATAACTTAAGCAAAATCCTCACCCTCCAATTTCCACAAATGTGAGAGTGTAATATTTCATAATAGACAAATGTCCTTCGATCGTGGGACGTTTGTCCATGAAAAAGCCCCCCACCAAATGGTAGAGGGCTTCTCTCTTGGACAAAGTTGCGGATTACCTTATTAGGTTGAGGGCATTGATGATGCCCAGGATGACACCGACGGCAAACAGAAGTCCACCGAAGGCCATCACGACCATAGCGCCGAGGTGTCCTGCGATCATTCCCCCAAAACTGAAGGAAGGACTGGTTACACCACGGAACATGTTGAGGGCGGCGAAGCAGAAAGCCAAGAAGCCGATGACTAGGCCTATGATGATGAGAGTTACTGCTAGAGACACTACAACCTCCTTATAAGTTTATTTTTAATCCGCAATTTGTTAATGTGCCAAGAGATTGAAAAACAACCGGAAGCCGGAAATTAGGCTAGCTTTTTAAAAGCCCAACCTCAACTTCAAATTGCATGGTAAATTATAACAAGAATAAAACTAAATTGCAAACTATGGGACAAGAATTTACTATTTTCTCCATGAAAAAGCTCAGTTAAGACTTTGCTTTTTTTTATGGATTAATGTAAAATTCGTCAAATGATTTCAGAGACATTAGTGGAACTGCATTTAGGAGCACATGACTCTTGCAATAAGTCCTCAGTTTTAAAATCCTTGGAGAGGGTTGATGAAATATTGGACCTGACTTCCGGAAAAGTTTATGTCTTACTCGAAGGTTTAGCGACAGCCCGTGAGTCTGAAATATTTGAGAATAGAACAGAAAGCGGTATTCTCCCGAATTTAGCCTATCTTTTTATGGATAAAACAGATAAGAACTTTTCTTCTAATAAAGGGGAAAGGTTTTTAAAAGAATTAACTTTCAAAATACAAACTGGTCAACATCCCTATGATGCTGAGCGTATTTCCAGGATGTTAGGAGATGATTTTCGCTCAGTTGAGCTTGCATATCTAGACTCCCTGTTCTTAAAATATATGGATAAGAAAGACAGGTCAAGGTTGGGTGTGCTTATAGAAGGAACTGCTGATGATGTGGAAATCGACCTCGAAGCACTCAAGGAGGATGACAAAGAAATCTTTAAGCAGTCCATGGATGGTAATTTTAATACCGCCCTTGATCTGTTTAAAAAAGATACCCAAAAAACGGCCAGTGATTCTCTGATAAGGGAAAATATGATCACTAATCAAATTACTGATCACATAAAAAATGGTGTTTCGGCGATCATTGCAAGATTCGGAAGTAATCATACGGGAATTTACCACAGATTAAGCAGACAAGGGATAAATAATTTATCAAGAGTATTTATTGATAACAAAGATAAAAAAAATCAGTACTATTTTGAACCGATGTCGGTTGTAATAAGAAAAATAATGAACCAAGGAGCGGGGTCATTAAGTGAGTTAGATTGGTATAGAGGATTAATCGGCCATACTGTTTTTCAGTTTTTGTATGAGTATTTTATGCCGGGAGTAGAAGACTGCGAAGATACAGAATTACTTTACCAGGATTTAATTTTGGCATCATTTAAATTCTCTGCAATGATTGAAAACTATCAGGATGTTGAGGAAATAAGAGTAAAAGGGATAGAGTCCACTATTGGTGAGATAATCGAATCAGGAGCAAATAATTAAGGCGACCTAAATTATTCAGTAAGAAATTTATTCTCAAAGATAAACTTAGCTATTTCCTCACTTATTAAATATACTCCGCTTGGGGAAGGATGGATAAAATCAGTTGTATCAATATAATCAATGTTCCCGTCCCCATCCTTGAGTGATTTTTCAAAAATATTAATAAGAGGGATATTGTGAGACCTGGCATACTCGATGTGGTTTTTTATATATGCCGTCCGCTCATTAGCCCATTCCTTCCTTTGTTCCGGCGATAAATTATTTACTCCTTCGCCGTACCTTTTACTGTTAGGGGCTATGGTTGCTACAAAGACAATGGTAGATTTTGGGTGTTTTTGGGAAATTATGGCCACTATTTTATCCAAGGCTTCAGTTTGTCTTTTTAACCCTTCTTCCAAAGGGTATTCAGAGAGGGGATTGTGGCCAAAGGACTCAATTAAAATAAGGTCAAAGTTAATATCATTAATTGCCTGGTACTTCCTGTCAATATGAAAAGTCTCTTTTTCCAGGCGCTCCTCTACGGATAAAATATTAGTTGAGCCGAATCCATAATTTAAGAGAAGGAACTTCTTATCCGTGTAGTAGTTTTTCAGGTAGCTTTTAAGCTCGTCAAAGTTGCCTAAGATCTCAAACATAGAATCCCCCAAAAGGACGATTTTATAGTCAAAATTTTCCTGCTTTGCCGACCTGTCCAAGGGCTTGATGTGGGTCTCCAAAAAGTATGGTTTGTTAAAAAATTGTAGAAAAATGGTTACTGATATGGCAGCAAGGAACAAGAAAATTAAAGGCAGGAGAATCTTTTTATGCATGCGCCCTTAATCCTACCTAAGTTGGTCTTTTTAGTAAAGGGTTAATGGGCTTGGAGGTTGATTTTACGGACCCTAATACTTTTAGGGGTAACTTCCACAAGTTCCGAATCATTGATATATTCCAAGGCCAACTCCAGACTTAAAGCTTTTGGCATGTTAAAGTGTTCCGATACCCCCTCACCGGATGAACGGTGGTTTGTTTGCTGTTTTTCCTTGCAGACATTAACCCTTATGTCGTCACCCCGTGAGTTTTGACCGACAACCTGTCCTGCATAAACAGGTACTGCCGGGCCAATAAATAAATCCCCCCTGCCCTGGGCTGCAATTAAACCATGGAGTTTCGTTACACCGTTCTCATGGGCAATTAAAGACCCCCTATCCCGGGTGAAGGTATTACCCGGATCTTTCCTGTACTCCAAAAAGGAGGCATTAAGTATTCCCATCCCGTGGGTATCGGAAATAAACTCGCTCCTGAACCCAAAAAGCTCTTTTGTAGAGATTATAAACTCAAGAAGAACTATTCCTTCCTCAGTATTCATATCCTGCATTTGTCCGTGCCGGAGTCCCATCTTTTGCATGACTATACCGGAATACTCTTCCGGAACCTCGATCAAAACGCGCTCAAAGGGGGTAAGGGTTGCTCCGTCAGCTTTTTTCTCAATAACCTGGGGACGGGAAACCTGGAATTCATACCCCTCCCTTCTCATCCTTTCAATAAGTATCGCCAGATGAAGTTCCCCGCGTCCTGAGACAATCCACCCGCCCGGGCAGTCTTCAACTTTTAAGGCCACATCCGATTCCAGCTCTTTATATACCCTCTCCTGTATCTGCCGGGAAGTTTTAAATTCGCCTTCTTTTCCGGCAAATGGGGAACTGTTGACACTGAAGGTCATGCGGACGGTTGGCTCTTCAATATCTAACAATGGAAGGGCCTGTGCTGAGCCTGCCGAAGCATCAGCGATGGTTTCACCGATGGTAATATCCGGGATACCGGCGATGGCTACAATGTCTCCGGCCACAGCTTCTTTTATCTCTACCTTTTCTAACCCTTCAAAGGATATCAGCGAAGTCAGCCGGCATTTTTTAACCTGGCCGGCCCGGTTAATGTGTGTAACATCCTGTCCGGCAGTTATCTTGCCGTTATAAATTCTGCCGGTAGCAATCCGGCCTTTGAAGTTATCGTAAGTGGTGGAGGTGATGAGCATTTGTAAGGGCTGGTCCGGGTCTCCGGAGGGTGAGGGGATGTATTTTAAAATGGCATCAAAAATAGGGGAGATATCCGTCATTTTGTCTAAGTCAGGCTCTAACCCCGCTTTGCCCAATTTACTGGATGAATATATGGTAGGGAAGTAGGCAGTCTCCTCATCTGCACCAAGTTCCAAAAACAGGTCAAAGGTTTTATTTAAAACATGCTGGATCCGGGCATCAGGTTTATCAATCTTATTTATGACTACAATTATTTTATGGCCCAGCTCCAAGGCCCTTTTTAAAACAAACCTGGTTTGGGGCATGGGCCCCTCCTTGGCATCAATTAAAAGTAAACAACCGTCGGCAAGTTTTAAGACACGCTCCACCTCTCCGCCAAAGTCGGCATGTCCCGGGGTATCGATAATGTTAATTTTTACATCATTCCAGATTACTGAGGCATTTTTGGAAAAAATAGTAATACCCCGCTCTTTTTCTAAGTCGTTGCTGTCCATGATCAGCTCACTACTATCGGTAAACTCTTTGCCTAACTTGGTCTTGGACTGGCGAAGTAAGGCATCCACTAAAGTGGTTTTACCGTGGTCTACGTGGGCGATAATGGCAACATTTCTTATGTTATTCATAATCACTAAAAAACCCGCCTAAGAGCGGGTCAAAGGACAGCTTGTATATAATACCATTTTAGGATCAGAATAACAAATTATGGTGTAATTTTGAGATAGTTGCCAATTTCTGTTTTGGTTTTCTTGACAGTTCCCTGGGAGAGTTCCAAAACTAGGAAATATTTAGGATTCCAGAAAAAGAGACAATTAGGTTTTACCGTGCTTATCTTAACAACTTTAAAGTTATTATCCAGAACTACAACGTCAATAGGGTTTTTCATAAAAAAAGTGTGTATCCCAAACCTGGTTTTCAACATCACACCTCCGATGTGCGATGTTTTAAGCATGCCAAGGAGCCTGTCGGAAAAAGATTCGGAAAAAGAAACAGCTTCCCTAATATTTTCAGATATCCAGGTATCTTTGGTTTGGTTAAATATTTTCAATTTTCTCTATCTTAATAGGCTCAGAATAGACTCTTGCTATTTCCTGGTCTGTAAAAATCTTCCAGCCATGTTCGTTCCAAAGGTCACATCTTTTAGCAAGTTCTTTTTCCATAGGTTGTATTATCTTGAGCATCTTATCTAGGATTTCCGGGAATGTTTTATGCTCCTGGTACCTCATTTGTTCATACAAATTCTGAAAATATCTGCTAACTTGGACTTTTTCTTGAGAGTCACCCTCTGCAATATAAATTTCCTCTATATCAGGATTTCCCAAATAGTCCTCTGGATGATCGTGCAAATCCAGAAATTTCCTTAAAGAATGTTGATTCATAAGCACCGGTGCTAAAATTTCCTTTAAGTAAAAAATGGGAACATTCATATGGGTGTCGTCACTCGGTATTTCGGGATGGTACTTTTCCAGAATCGCAAACAAGATCATATGGGATATTTCATGTATAGCAACATCTAGAAACGCTTTTTGATCTTTTCCTTGGGCAACTCCTAAAACCGAAAAGTAGAAGTCATTATCTCCAAAGGGAGAAAACGGCAAAAGGACAGGAATGGCCCTGTATTCTGGGGGGTTCTCAGGCCACTCGTAATCCATTAGCTTGGCAAGGGCTATGAGAGTTTCCATTGATTTTTCATTCAGTTCTCTTTGGGAAAACTCTAGGAAGCCCTCTATCCTCTCTCTATCCCGTTGGTGAGCTTTGGTAAGGAAATCCCAAATAATTTGTTTTTCCTGATCTTCGCTCTCGATATTTGTAGACCCTAAAGACTCTTTAAGGCGCTGAAAATACCTGTGAGTTAGAATACTTTTCCTTAGATCAGGCATTTTCTTATAATGCAACGCCCAATAAAACTCTCCCAACTCTTCCTTGGGGTTAATATCCATTACAATTTTGGGGATGTTTATAGAATTGAGTTCTTTCTGTTCTGTATCTCTAGCCATATGTGACCCGGGTGGGATTTGAACCCACGACAAAGAGATTAAGAGTCTCCTGCTCTACCACTGAGCTACCGGGCCATTAAATTCTATCCTTCAAAAACTTCCTGCCAAAACCTGTCTTAAAATATCTTTCTCTCGCTTCTGCTTTTTTCCTGTCTAAGCAAGCTTCATAATAAGCTATTTCTAAAGGACGCCTATCCTTAGTAGATTCCACGTCCCCATTATTATGTGCCCTTAGTCTTTGTTCTAAATTAGCTGTTGAGCCAATATAGAGTCTACTATCTCGAATGCTTTTCAAGACGTAAGTATAATAGAATGCCATCTTAATATTATACCGCTGCCCGCTGCTCACTTCGAGAGCAAGCGAGCCCGCCAGTCCTATGCAATTGGACGGCGGGAGCTACCGGGCCAAGATGTAATTATATAATATTTTAGCGCGCCTGGAGAGATTTGAACTCCCGACCCTCTGCTTCGAAGGCAGATGCTCTAATCCACTGAGCTACAGGCGCAACTAGCATATTTTAGCAAGTTCTCACTTTACTTACCATTTTTGTGATATATTAATTACTACTTAGATGGCTACAAAAAGGAATCTTCAGACCCAAAAAGTTGTCTCGCTTGGCGGGGGAACAGGGCATTTTATCTGGCTTAGGGGGGCTACAAACCATAACGACCCGGTAAGGAATACAGCAATTGCCTCTACCTGGGACAGTGGGGGCAGCTCCGGAGAACTTCGTGTTAAGGAGGGAATCCTCCCTCCAGGAGATTATATGCAGTGTATTTTAGGCATGATGGAGGATGAAGAGCAGCTTCAGGAAGCGATAATCATTTTAAAGGACCGTGCTGGTGGGCATCCCCTTGTTAACCAATTAGCAGCTAAGGCCGAGAAAGCCCATCATGGAGTAGAAGGTGGAATTGAAGGGCTAAAGAAGTTATTTAGGGTTAGGGGGAATATTATCCCTGTCAGTTTATTGGATGTTGACCTAAACTCTGAGACTAAGAATGGAAACTGTTTCAACAGGGAACACCTCCTTGATAAATTAAAAGGTGACCCTAAATTTTCCCTGGAGGATGAGGTTTCAAGGATTTTTCTTGAGCCTTTACCAAAAGCCAACCCTAAAGCCTTAGAAGCAATACTTGCGGCAGATAAAATTATTTTTCCACCGGGAAGCCCATATACAAGTATTTTTCCCCATCTTCTAATTGACGGAATCCCACAGGCAATCCAAAAAACAAAGGGAAAACTGGTAATAGCTTTAAATTTAATGACCACAAAAGGTGAAGACCACCACCTAACTACCGCTTCACGCTGGTTAAAGGTCTTCCAATATTATTTAGGTGACGGGGAATGGATTAAAAAAACCGGCAAGAGCAGGATTGACTACCTGGTTGTGAATGAAAACCATGTGGACCCTGAAATTGTAAGTATTTATCAAAGCCAGGGGCAACGTCTAATTGAGGTTGATGAGTCTATGTGTAAGGAACAGGCTCCGGGTTTAAAGATAATCAAGGCACATCTTGTAGAATATGATAGGTATTCACACCTTATTAGGCATAACCCTGAAATACTTGCGCAAACTATTCTAAACCTTCCTTAAGATGCTGAGTTTTTTGTAGTGGTATTGTTACTCCGGTTAAAATTCCTAACGAGCTTCCCAAAAGCAATCCACCTATAACATCCGTGGTCCAGTGTTCCCCAAGGTAAACCCGTGAAACAACCATTAGCCCTAAAAAAGTAAGCAATATTGCCCCGGGTATAAACCCTTTAAAAGGTGATACTTTAAGGCAGATTAATACTAAAAGAAAGGAGACTAAAAAACTTGTCCTGGTAAGGTGCCCGGAAGGATATGAGTAATCAGTATGTGCATATGAGCTTGGGAAGCTAAAATCTAAAATCCCCCGGTAGAATAAAAAAGGCGGCCCGGGGTGCAAAACAAAAAGCTTCCCGAAAAGTTCAATGGCGTTAGCTATCACAAATGTGGCTAGGCTAAAAAAGGTTATCCAATACCTTTTGATAACTGAAAATAGTACTAACAAAATCCAAACAATACCTGTTACCTCAGCAGATCCTATGATAGAAAGAATTGAAAAAGGAAGGTCAACTTTATGGGGAAGGCGGTCCTGTATTTTAACAGTGGTATCAAAATCAAATTGGACGAATGTTTCACGGCTTACAAGGTAAGAGAAATAGATAAATGCCAGGAAAAGCGCCAGGGAAAAAAAGAACAGAACTCTTTTTGGGGACATTAAATAATTCTACCATACCGGGGAAACAGGTTCTTTCAATTTCCTTACCTTTTTTTTATTGGACATTTACATCCTGTAGCTAGTATTAGCTTACTATGTCAATAGGAGGAGCTGAATTTACAAGTATAGGGCAGGGGGAGATAAGGGCCAAGCTCTTAGAACAGCAAAGGTGGGTAAGTGATAGGTTACAGGAAATGCAACAGAGTGATCCGGTCCTTGCCGAATCGGAACCGGAACCGGAGATAGGGACAGAGGCCTGGAAAGACACTACCCATGCAGAGATGGAAGTTAAAAAGCAGGGACTTTTAAGGCTCCAAAAAGATGCCCAGGAAGTAATTAATTTATTAGAAAAAGGATTATATGGGAAATGTAAGACATGTGGTAAGCATGTTGAGGAAGTAAGGCTTAAATTTCCGGTTACTGCTACAAAATGTGCATCATGCGCAGCTTCCTCGTCGACTAATATCCAATATCAGCGCGCAGCCTAAATATACCCAAATTTACAATATTATTACACTTCTTTGGTTGTCCTCTTAATCTTTACAGGTAGTATCATAATTAATGAATATTTCACTAAAAAGGTTATTATCTGTGAGAGAAAACCCTGCCATTTTAGTGGCGGGGATGAATCTCTCTTTTCTCGATACAGATAAGAAGATATCCGGACTTAAAAGTCCGGGAGATTCATTTTCAGGAAGCCAAGTGACAAGAGGGCTGCACGGAAAGGGGCCAATTACCCTGCCTGCAATTCTATCTAATGCTATCAAGGTTACTGCTGTCCAACGCTCCGGCCAGCTTAGGATTATTTAGGCCAATATTCCTCATTACTCGGTGTATTTCCGGGGATCTGCACAGGGGCATTTGTACCCACCCACGCTTACTGGTAAATTAATAATGCTTCTTTTTAATACACCGCCAGCAATTAATAAGTCAAAGTTATCATTTGACGCTGCTGTAAAAAGACTAGGTGGAGGCACGACTACTATGGATCCATTATCGATCCCTCTGCTTTCCGAAGAAGAACCATAAGGATTAATTTAAACTCTCCTTACAAGGTTATTACACCGATTTAGTTACCTTCTTAAGAAAATGCAGGATGATGCTACTAGGAGGTGATGAGATGATTCAAGGACTGGAAAGTGTGACAATTTTTAGTGAAAATGCCAAAAGGCTAGCTGGGTTTTATCGTGATAAGGTAGGGCTTAAGATTACCACTGAGGCTGAGATGGGCGATGAAGAGGAGGGCCTTTATGGGTTTGAAGTAGGCGGTGGAAGTGGATTTTATATTGTTGACCACTCGAAGGTAAAAGGCGAAAACAAGGAACCGGAGAGGGTAATAATCAATTGGGAAGTGGATGATATTGAGGGGGATGTTAAAAAACTTGATAGTGCAGGGGTAAAAAAGATCCAGGATACTTACCATATGCAGGATTATGGTTATATCGCTACCTTTGAGGATCCGGACGGAAACTATTTTCAATTAGTCCAGGTTAAGTCACCTGAGGAGTAGCCATTAAACATCATACCCTAATATCAAACCCCCGAGGTTTGATATTTAGCCTCATTCATATCTTAATGCCTGGATGGGGTCAAGTTTGGAGGCTCTGATGGCAGGTGCTACTCCAAAGACCACCCCTACCAGCATAGCAAAGCCAAAAGATAGTGCAACCGACCAAAGCGGGACAATGGTAGTGATAAACCTGCCTACTATGAGCGAAAAAACAAATCCAAATATAATACCTATTATCCCTCCCAACCCGGATAAGGTTATTGCCTCTATTAAAAATTGGTTTCTTATATCACGAGGTTTAGCCCCTAAAGCTTTACGGAGGCCAATCTCCCTTGTCCTTTCAGTAACCGCAACTAACATGATATTCATAACCCCTATCCCTCCAACCAGTAAAGAGATAGCAGTAATACCACCTAAGGCCAAGGTTAAAACTCCTGTAATTTGGGAAATAGTAGAAAGTGTTTGTTCCTGGGTTAAAATGCTGAATTCGTCCTCAGATAACCTTTTTTTAAGGGTTGAGGTAGCCTTTTCCTGGATCACCTTCACCTCTTCCGGAGTATTGGCTGAAATATAAATTGTATTTAAGCGGTCCAGCCCGAATTGCCTCTCTACAGCAGGTAGTGGAGCATAGACCACATTGTCCTGGTCCTGGCCAAAAGCCGACCCTCGGGCACTTGTCACCCCAATGACTATGTATTTTAAACCTGCTACATTAATAGTCCTATTAACCGGGTTGCCGGAATCAAATAACTCTTTTGCAACAGTTGGCCCAATCACTGCTACCCTCTTTCCGGCAGCTTCTTCTGAAGTTTCAAAAAACCTTCCTTGCTTTGTTTCTAATGAGGTAATAAGTTTAGGGTAATTGGATTCCACTCCAAAGATGGCGACGTTTTTATCGGATTTGTTACCAAGGTTTACTGTAACTGTCCTTTGGATGACTGCAGAAACCTGCGCTTGCCCAAGTAAACTGCTTTTAAGGTTGTTACTGTCCCGTAAAGTTAACCTATTAGCCTGTACCCCACCGGGAGTCCTTGCCCCACCAATCCTGCCGGGGGCAACAAAGATAAGGTTAGACCCCAACCCCTGGATCTGGGAAGTAATATAACTTTGCAGCCCGGTTGTTAAAGATATAAGTAAAATAATAGAAGTTGTGCCTATAACAATCCCAAGGATAGTCAAGAAAGAGCGCATCCTGTTGGCAAGTATTGCTGTAATAGCAGATTGGAAAGTTTCCGTAACTTCCATTTATACAATCCTCCCGTCTGAGACTTTAATAATTCTTTTGGCGTGTTTGGCAATACTTATCTCATGGGTAATTAAAATCACAGTTTTACCTTCCTTGTGAAGTTGGTCAAAAATTCCCATTATCTCCTGGCCGCTTTTGGAATCTAAATTTCCGGTTGGCTCATCTGCCAAAATAATCTTAGGGTTTGTGACCAGCGCCCGGGCGATAGCTACCCTCTGTTGCTGCCCGCCGGATAATTGGTTGGGAAGCGAGTTAAGTTTTTCTCTAAGCCCTACCTTTTCGAGCATCTCTTTGGATCTTTTTTCTCTTTCTTCACTATCTACCCCGCTATAAATAAGAGGTAAGGCCACATTTTTTAAAGCGGTTGTCCTATTTAAAAGGTTAAATTGCTGGAAAACAAAACCGATGCTTTGGTTACGCAAGGCAGCTAAAGTTTCCTCATCTAACCCTGCAACATCCTCTCCCTCTAAAAAATAAGTTCCAGTAGAAGGCCGGTCTAAAAGCCCTAAAATATGCATTAAGGTTGATTTGCCGGAGCCTGAAGGGCCTGTAATAGCTATAAACTCCCCCTCTTTTATCTCCAAATTGATATTTTTAAGGGCTTGGAAAGTTACCCCTTCTGACCGGTAAACCTTATTAATATTTTTGAGTTTTACTTGCATCAGCCCCTTCCAGGCCGGAAAGACCGTAAAATCCCGTTTAGAGGGTTACTGCTCCTGCCAAACTGGTTACCTGCCGGGGGGTTAGTAATTACCCTCTCACCCTCTTTTAACCCTTCTTTAATTTCAACATCTGTATCAGAACGCAAGCCGGGGGTAACTTTAACAGGGTTTATACCTTGGGGGGTCTGCACCAAAACAGTATTATCTTCCCGTAAAGCTTCCTGGGGGATGGTTAAGACATTTTTACCCTCCTCCAGGATAACGTTTACCTGCCCGTTTAATCCGGCAATCTTTCTTATCGACTGGTCACTAAGGGTAATTTTTACCGTAATTACAGTTGCACCGTTACTTGTTGTCCTTGTTTGCGGGATGATCTCTGTTATCGCCCCTTGAAAGACCTTATCGCCATAAGCATTTAGGATAACTTCTGCTTTTTGCCCCAGGGATATTTTTACAATGTCAGATTCATCAATATCCGCCTCAAATATAGCTTGGGAAAAATCTACTACCTCTATGGTATCTGTTGCCCCAATTACCTGGCCGGGGAAAAAATTGGCTTTGGTAATAATCCCGGAAATAGGGGAGACTAGCACTGTATCCTGGAATGCTACCTGGGTTGCCTTAATACTATCGTATGCGTTATCCCGGGCAACTTCGCCAGCAGTCCGGAGCTGTCTTTGGGTTACTGTCTCATCAGCTGAACCGACAGCAGAAAAACCACCATTCCCATATTGGAATAAGTGGATATCATCTAAGACCTTGTCCAAGGTAGCTTGTTTATCACGCAGGGTATTATTAGCCTGTTGTAATTGTATCGCAAGCTCCTGGGTATCTAAACCAGCTAAAACCTGTCCTGAAAAGACCTGGTCGCCTATTTTGGCATTGATGTAAGCTAGCTTTCCGGATGATTTAAAATGAAGCGAAGCGGTATCTTTACCGGTAAAGATACCTGAGGTAGAGACTATAACTTTTATATCCTGTCTTTTAACTTCGGTAAGCTGCAATTGGTTTGAAGATGTAGACTGGAGGAACAATAACCTTCCATGCAGAATCACTAAAATTATTACAATAATAAAAGCAAATGTTATTTTCCTATGTTCCAAAAGAAGTTTTAAGACTTTTCTCATGGGTAAACGGGGCAGTGTGACAGGAGCCTGATGATTTTACCAGGTTCAGCAGGCAGGATCAACCTTGAGGCGTCTGCCCAAATATATGGATAGGGGTAGACATCTCCATCCAGTAATAAAGCTTTTCCATGTCAGGAGTTTTTAGGTTAACACAACCATGGCTCATAGGATACCCGAAGTTATTATGCCAGTAGGTTCCGTGCAACCCATAACCCCTCCAGTTGGGAACTTCGTTATTGCCAAAATAGATTACATAAGGGACATTCGGAAGGTTGTAGTATGTGCCATAAGTAACACTACCTCCCTGCATTCCGGCAAGCCGGAGTTTGATCCAAGGGTAAAAAGTGCCTGTTGGGGTTGGCCACCACGGTTTACCGGTAGATATTACAAAATCAAAAACTTTTTCGTCCCCCGAAAAAGCCTGCAACTTTTGCTCTGATAAGTTAATTTCCACCCTTTTCTCTTGGGCAAAAGTTGTATCTGCCGTAATGGCAAAAAAGGCAGATAGGAAAAATACCATTGCAAAGAATACGGCAAACTTTCCCATTGCATCACTAGGATAAACCAGTCAATTAAAACATCAGTTAAAAAAGTGTAATGGTGTTGAAAGAATGGTTACTCAATTAAAAATTGTATGTTCTCTTCAATCTTTTTTGACTTCTCTAGCAGGCTCCTTTTACTCAGATCTTTTATTGCATAGTAGTAAAGTGGAGTCCCATGTTCCTTTATCTCATCCCCAATTTTTGCTATTTTAGCAAACTCCCAAACACCGGGATCTTTTTTTAGGGAATTGATACCCCTCAATTGAGTCAGCTTGCCACTTTTCCTTGGGAAAAAAGCCTTTTGCATAATATAAAGCTTTTTACTTCTATCCACTTTAATTTTCTTCCCAAGCCACACATCTATAAGTAAAGAGGTTAAATCAATACCATAGGCATTTAAATATCCGGGCTGTAAAGGCCCTCCGGGAAGCCTTGCAGCAATTTCTAAAAGGACAGGTCCATTAGGCGTCAATCTCAACTCGCAGTGGAATCCGCAGTTGTCAAACTCTAAAGCTTTAATAATCCGCTTTGCCATCAGAATACAGTCGTTGATTTCCTTACCGGATAAACCGGTGGGAGGAATGAAATTGGCCTCTTGGGCAAACCTTGGTTCAGGCCCCATAATAAATTCCACCATCCCGGCAATAAAAATCTTTAAGTTCTGGACAATTCCGTCAACACTAACTACTTTCCCGGGAAGATACTCTTCTACCAAAAAATTCCCTGTGAAGTTCTTGAAGGTTTCTTTTTGGTCCTGAGCTGTTGTTAATTTAATCTCATCTAGGATGTCAACTATATTAAACCCATCTTCTATTTTTATTGTCCCGTAACTTTCAGCTCCAAAAATTGGCTTGATAACACAAGGGGTTCCGATCTTCTTTACTGCCTGAAGAAGCTGCTTCTTATCATAATTTGAGATGACAGTAAGTTTTGGGGTTGGGATACTGTTATCCCTACAAGTCCGACGCATAAGGAGTTTATTACTGGAACTTCTTCGGGCTGCACCCGGGTTTAAACCGATAAGTTTTAGGGCACTGGCCAAGTCTGCTGCTTGGGTAACAGTATGCTCATAAAAAGTTCCTAAAGCGTCAAATTTTATATTTCTTGCTTCGGAGAATGTTATCACATCAGATAAGAGTTTTGTTGAATGGTAAGTATCTGTTTTAATAACGTTTATTTTTGGTATTAGGCCTTTAAGCCACAACGGTAAATCGGTTGTTGCAAGAAATATATTTAATCCTTTTTCCTGTAGTTTTTCTAGTGTAAATTTTTTTCTCAACCCACCATGTTCAATAAGTAAAAAGTTTTTCTTCATAAAGGGTATTGTTCATAGGAACGGATTTTGTCTGCCATTGGCCTGTCCTGTTTAAATTTACTCCTGATATACCTGCTGGCAATTATAGCTGGCACTATAGCTAAAATGATACCTAGAGCAACGCTACGGAGGATTGTTTTCTTAGCTAAATTTAGGTGTTTCTCAGCCGACAAACTTATATTTTCAATATTACTCATGATGAGATTCTACAACAGGCAGCTTTTTGGATACATCTATTAACTCATTCAGGCTTTTTGTTTTCATTAGTCTTTCCCTAACCCCTACTGCTCCCTTAAAATTGTTGACATAACATTTTACAAACTTTTTCATCATTTCAAAGGGCTTGTCCCCTTGGTAAGTATCATTAAAAAGTTCCAGGTGCTTAATTAGTAATTTAATTTTATCCTGTGGTGTAATACTTTCAGGATTAACATTTTCATTGAATAGGTAGACATTTTCAAGGATCCCCCGGCCAATCATCACTCCCTCAATACCATATTTTTTGCACTTTTTCTCTGCTTCTTCTGCAGACTTAATATCACCGTTCCCAATGATCAAAATCTTAGGGTTAATTTTGTTTCTTAACTTAACAATTTTTGCCATCTCCTCCCAGTGGGCAGGGGGCTTTGACATTTCAGAAGCGGTGCGAAGATGGACTGTCAGGGCAACAATTTGTGTTTGTAGTAAAGTTTCCATCCAATCCTCGGTAACTATTTTTCTAAAGCCGATCCTTGTTTTGACACTCACCGGCAACCCTTTTGCGCCCTTGATAGTCGCTTCAATAATTTCCAGTGCCAACTTTGGGTTGCCAATTAAAGCAGAACATGCCCCTTTTTTAACAGCGCTTTTATCGGGACAGCCCATATTGATGTCTATGCCGTCAAATCCAAGCTTTTCTATTAATTTCGCAGTCCGGTAAAATTTTTCCGGATCTGTTCCCCAAATCTGGGCTACAACCGGCCTCTCTTTTTCGGTAAACCTTAGAACCTGTAAAGCTTTTTCTTTTCCTTCAGAAAAAAGGGCATCTACAGCCACAAATTCGGTAAAAAAGACATCGGGTTTTCCTACAAAAGTTACAATTTGCCGGAAAACAGTATCGGTCACCCCATCCAT
>Ga0209542_10004530_pt1 | contig 28503 bp, 24 predicted proteins | sample RifCSPhighO2_01_FD_184028 | JGI IMG/M metagenome (GOLD analysis project Ga0209542, IMG submission 184028) | Soil microbial communities from Rifle, Colorado - Rifle CSP2_plank highO2_0.1 (SPAdes) (version 2) | ecosystem: Environmental > Terrestrial > Deep subsurface > Rock core/Sediment ...
GGCCGCGCCGCGGTAATCCGCGGCGCTCGTGGCAATTCGAACCTCAAGCGACATATAGCCCCCAATCCTCAAATTTCTGTCCACAGCAGTCCTATCATATCTAGTACATCTTGTCAATATTGAAGTATAAAAATATAATTTTGACTAAGCCTTTCTTTCTTTATATAAAGTATGTTTTCGAATCAGGGGGTTGTATTTCTTGAACTCAAGTTTGTGCTCAACAGATTTTCTATTCTTGCGCGAATAATAAGTGTGGCCCTTGCCTCGGCCCTTATCGTCCCCTACTGAAACTAGCTTGATGAGGTGGTCTTGTGACATCCCGTTAGAAGCAGGTCGCGGTCAGCAGACCATACTTAGCGTTATTTTGATAAATTTTTTGATCAATTTTCATATTTTTTATATAGCTTCTTATTAAAACCGTGACCGCGGCTTCTAACGGGAACACAGCCTTAAAGTACCGCAATTGCATTCAAAATGCAAATTTGTGTGAGTGAGAGCTAGGCTAGGTGAATTTCTGATCCAACACCAGCTTTCTGGGAAAGTTTGATGGCTATTTCTTGACCCTTCTTTCCAGATTCGACTGGTTTATGATCAAGCTGCATTGAGCTAACCGAATCCCCGAACTCACTCTCTCCATGTTTGACTTTAATAGAGTCGCCGACCTTCAAACCCTTGCCGAGCTTTACAACGGCGACGCTGATCTTGTCATACCAATGGACTACTTTGCCAACTGGACTAACTTTTGCCATACAACAATGCTATTTGAAACTACGCACCCTGTCAACTTATGTATGTAACGAAAATGCCACATTAATGTTTTTATAAAAAAGTCAAGTGCAGTATTCTTGAATTAGTCCGAACCGCTTTCGCCGCCTGCGGCGGCGAGGAAGTTCCCCCGCGAAAATTCGGAAAGGTGGCGGAGCCGCACCGCTGACAATTTCAAGTTTTTCTTTGGCGGCATACTCTTGCAACTCTACGAGTTGCGCTTCAAGGGTTATGGATTCGGTCCCGTCGTCCAATCTTTATCAGCCGGTGCGTTTTTGTAAGCGTCGCAATAATCAGGATGTTGGTCATAAAATTCTGATTTTCTGCCAAGGCAATTATCGAGAAGTATTTTCCTAGCTTCCTCTCCACCGATAATCGTCGTGTGCCACGGAGGAAAATTACAATGAACTTTGATATTTCCGGTGAACATATCTTTAGCTACGAGATTGTAACAATAGGAACTATGAAATCCGGAGAATGAAGCCAATGTCCACGACACATAAACAAAAGCCAAAAGTATTATTATGCAAATCGATCTTATAACTCGCAACCACACTTTACTTAGCAAGATATTTCTAAGACAAAAATATATGCCGACAAAAAATAGAAAAGTTATAAAACTACCAAGCAAAAAATATATAAATTTTGTCGCGGCTAGTTGCGAGTATAAAGAAATTATTATGGCTACTAAAAAATAAATTGGCCAATAGTATTTTTTCATAGATTTATGATTAAAAAATTCTCTTCCCCCAAAATTAAAATATGGTTCGAGCCGATGTTTTTCTTCGGGTTCTTTTGCGGTTTTCGCCTCGCAGAACGAGGCGACAATTTCAAGTTTTTCTTTGACGGCAAAAATCAAATATTCGCGAAGCGAATACTTACAATGTATCAATTTTCATATTAAATTTCAATGACGGACTTCTTAAAAATAGAAAACGAAAAAGGCCTTTTGTTGAAGCGGTGGCCTTTTAATAACCGCTGTTGTTTTGATTTGGAGGGAACATCATGTTTTAGTGCTCCTCCGCAACGTGAGAACGAACACCGTCAGGTTGAACGCCGTACTTGTCACTGGCTGAATCCAGTTTGTGACACTGGTCCAGTTGCTAACCGCCACGACAGTCAACGCGAAGCCGAGAGAGAACGTCCCCCATGTGAGTTTGCTCTCGTTGCTGGGGTTCTCCCAAGCGTTCCTGATTGTTGGGACTCCCGCGACCATGAGCGACATCAGAGAGGCAACCTGCGCGGCAGCCGGTCCAGAAATCTTCCAAACCAGCATGCCAGCGGTAGCCAAGAGGAGACATCTCGTATCGAACTTTGTCCACTTCTTCTCTCACAGATTCAGACATCAGCACCTCGAGTACCCTCCAAGAATTAAATGGTAACAAAATTTTTATAAAAAGAAAGCGGCCAGAGAAATAGTTTAATAAAAAGCAAGTGCGCCGGGCAGGATTCGAACCTGCGTAGGCCTAAGGCCGCCAGATTTACAGTCTAGTGCGATTGACCACTCCGCCACCGACGCGATGTCCATTAATTTAACAGTTTTTTCAAACCATTGCCACCCTTGCATGAATTTTTAGTGGTGCTATAGTAGATGCAGGTCGGGTGCGTAGCCAACCCCGGAGGACCCAGCTCACAGCGCTGTGAGAAAAAGAGGGTGAACAACCCACTCAACTCAACCTCGCTCAACACGAGCGACCTTCCAAGGGCGAGCCGCGCCCCGACCAACCACCCCCCGCCGTATGTGTGAGGGGGGTTTTACTTTAGGACTGGTTCTCTTTTAGAAACAATGGTGCTGACACTACCCGAGCGTTTACTCTTCTTCACATCAAAGGCAAAACTGCCATTGCGAACATCGACCAAAACAGTGCCACCGGAAAGTACTTTGTTGGATATCATCATAGAAGCTACCGGGTTGAGAATTTTATCCTGAATCAATCGTTTCAAAGGTCTGGCGCCGTATTGTGGGGTGTAACCCTCTTTGGAAATTAGGTTGAGAACAGTTTCTGTCACCTCTAGGTCAATTTCTTTCTCTTTCAAACGTTCTTTAATAATCTCAATTTGGATATTAACTATATCTCGGATAGCTTTCGGAGAGAGCACGTCGAAGATGATGATGTCATCTAAGCGGTTAAGAAACTCCGGTCGGAAGTGTTCTTTCAAAGTAGAGAGAACTTTGTCTTTAACACCAGCATAGGTTTCTTTCTCCCCATTCGAGAAGCCGATAGATTGCATCTTGTCTATATACTGCGCGCCGATGTTTGAAGTCATAATAATTACAGTGTTTTTGAAATTGATGACTCTCCCCTTCGCATCAGTCAGGCGACCGTTGTCCAAGATTTGTAAGAGAACGTTGAACACTTCTGGATGGGCCTTTTCTATCTCGTCAAAAAGGATGACCGAATACGGTCTGTGCCTGACAGACTCGGCGAAACTCGAACCTTCGTCGAACCCAACGTAGCCCGGCGGCGCACCTATGAGCTTAGAGACGGAATGTCTCTCCATAAACTCCGACATATCCACGCGGATAAGCGCTTTCTCGTCGTCAAACATAAACTCCGCCAGAGCTTTAGTCAGTTCGGTCTTGCCCACTCCCGTTGGACCAAGGAAAATGAAGGAGCCGATGGGCCTATTGGGGTCAGAGATGCCGGCGCGAGAACGCTTGACTGTATCTGAAATTTTTCGAACTGCTTCGTCTTGGCCGACGATACGCTTCTTGAGAAATTCATCCATCCTAGAGAGTTTAGCCGCTTCTTCCTCTAGCATTCTAGAGACTGGTATGCCAGTCCATCGACTAACCACGAGAGCAATATCGGAAGCGGTAATCTCTTCTTTAAGAATCCTCCGCGAACTCTGCAGTTTTTTAAGACGCTTTGATTTGGTTTCTAGATCTTTTTCGAGAGAAGGAATTTTACCGTATCTTAACTCTGCCGCGCGAGAAAGGTCAGCTCTCGCTTCAGCCGCTTCTGCATCCAGACGCATAGTTTCGAGATTTCTCTTAATATCTTTTATCTCCCCTACTGTCTCCTTTTCATTTTTCCACTTGAGCTCTATCTCGGAAGTTTTTTCGCGTAAGTCGGCGATCTCCTTGTCTATCACTTTGAGCCGATCTTTGACCTTGGGATTCTTGGCTTCCTTTTTGAGCGCTTCTTTTTCTATCTCAAGCTTCATAATCTTGGACTGGGCATCTTGGAGAACTGGGGGCATATTTTCCAGAGAAATTTTCAAGAAGGAAGCGGCCTCGTCTATGAGATCTACCGATTTGTCTGGCAAAAATCTATCTGTAATGTAGCGCGAGGAGAGGGTGACAGCGGCTTGGATAGCGTCGTCGGTAATGCGTACCCCGTGGTAAAGTTCGTAGCGCTCTTTCAGTCCGCGCAAAATGGTCATGGCGTCATCTGTGGAAGGCTCTTGAACATAGACAGGCTGGAATCGACGAGTGAGGGCTGGATCCTTCTCGATATGTTTCTGATATTCGCGCAAAGTGGTCGCGCCGATGGCACGGAGTTCCCCTCGGGCAAGCGAGGGCTTGAGCATATTGGAGGCATCCATAGATCCTTCCGCAGCACCAGCGCCGACAATAGTATGAATCTCGTCAATGAAGAGAATGATTTTCCCTTCGGACTTTTCTATTTCTTTTATAATATTTTTGAGACGTTCCTCGAACTCACCACGATACTTAGTACCAGCGATCAGAAGTCCAATATCTAGAGAAACAAGTTCTTTGTCTCTTAGAGACTCCGGCACGTTGCCCGAGGCCATACGTAGAGCTAAACCTTCTGCAATAGCTGTTTTTCCTACACCAGCTTCACCAATGAGAATAGGATTATTTTTAGTACGACGAGAAAGAATCTGGATAATGCGCGAGACTTCGTCGTCACGACCGATCACCGGATCGAGCTTGTTCGCTTTGGCCATCATGGTTAAGGAGCGAGTGTATTTGGAAAGTGATTTAAATTTTTTATTCTCTTTCGGTTCAGTAGGACTTACTTTTTTGAGTTCTTCGATAACCTTGACCACTGTCTGTCTATCTATCCTGAACTTGAGCAGAAGATCGCGCGCTTCTCCCGGAATATCGAGAACAGCGAGAAAGAGGTGTTCGGTAGAGACAAATTCGTCACCCAAAGATTGTGCCACTTTGCTTGAAGACTCGATGGTATGCGCTAGCTCTGGTGTAAGATAAATTTGATAAGACGGAGAGATAGTTTGCCCCGTATCCGGACTCTCAATAGAGTCGACCACATTGTCGGTAAGTAGAATAGTATCGATACCCATTTTGTCTAAAATGGAGACAACCATACTTTCCTCTTGGAGCAGGAGAGCGGCCAAAAGATGCACAGGATTAACGTGATTCTGGCCGCGTTCAATAGCCAGCTCGTGAGCCTTGCGGATAACCTCTTTAGCTTTGGTAGTGAAATGGTTAAACGGCTGCGGTTGCATTAACCTATTTTACCACGGACTCAACAGTTCGGCAAAATATTTCAGCAGCTCGCCTGACTTCCTCTGAAGTTGTGAACCGGCCAAAAGAGAAACGTACTGGTGTGTCCGGCGGTTCAGGTTTATTGGAATTACAGGCTGGGCCAGCAGAAACTAGAACACCAGCTCGATCTAGTGCTAGAACAAGAAGTTCCGGCAGAATTCCTGGTACAGAAATATTAATGATATTAGGTTGGCTTTGAGCTATATACACTTCGGGTAGTGAGTGCTCAATATTCTTCATGAATATGGTACTTAAAGAAATTAGGCGTTCCCGCTCCCTCTCCCTGTCTCGCACGGCAATCTCAAACGCTTTGCAAAACCCCGCAATCAAAGGCACAGGCGGGGTGCCGAGCGGTGGCAAATCAAGCTTAAGTCCGCGTCTTAGAACCAAAACACCGATACCTTTGGGCCCGTAGAGCTTGGCCGAGTCGAGAGTGATGAGATCACACAAGAGAGTTTCTAGGCCAACATTAAAATATTGAGCCGTTTGTGAGGCATCCACGTGGAGGAGTGGGTATTGAGAATTATTCTTCTTCCTCTCCTCGCGTATTTTCCTGCCAAGCTTGTTATCTGTGGTGACAGATGAGACAAGAGTAGTTTCTGTACCCGTCAGACCTTTGGCCGCCTCCAATACCGACGGATGAGAATCTTCTCCGACGATAACACGTCCCGGTCGCACTCCCCTTACCGCCCAAGTGTTCGCTTCCGTTCCCCCGCTGGTGAAAATGATACTCTCGCGAGTGACGCCTAAGAGTCGCGCTATTTTAGTTCTGAACTCTTCGACCTCTTTCTTTATTTGCACTCCTTCTTCATAAATGGCCGAGGGATTATAAAAGTCGCGAGACCAATACTTCTCCATTACTTGTTTAACCTCCGGAAGTATCGGAGTCGCCGAGGCATAGTCCATAAAAATCCTTCTTGTCTTAAACCAATTCATCCAGCCATTCTATCTATAAAGCGTGATTTTGCAACATATTTGTGATAAGGTACAACTCTATGAAAGAAGCTCGACCACCAGTAGTGGCTATCTTGGGACATATCGACCACGGCAAGTCGACTCTTCTTGACTACATCAGGAAAACCAATACGACTAGTACCGAAGTAGGGGGTATCACTCAACATGCTAGTGCTTACGAAATTACTCACACTACTAAGGACGGACGGAGTGGGCAGATCACCTTCCTCGACACTCCTGGACACGAGGCTTTTTCTAGTATTCGCACTCGATGCGCCAACGTCGCCGATATCGCGGCACTAGTCGTGAGTGCCGAAGACGGAGTTAAACCGCAAACTCTTGAAGTTCTCAAACAAATCAAAGAATGTTCCCTACCCTATCTCGTAGTCATTACTAAAATTGATAAACCATCTGCCGATATCTTGCGTACCAAACAGAATTTGGCAGAAAATGAGATTTATGTCGAAGGATATGGTGGTAATACGCCAGTAGTTGAATTATCTTCTAAAACAGGAAAAGGTGTGGACGAATTTCTAGACATGATCGGCCTTATGACTGAGCTTGAAGGTAAAGTAGCTGACAGAGACGCTCTCGGTTCCGGAATCATTATAGAGAGCCGTCGCGATGCCAAGAGCGGTATCGTGGCTGTGGGAATTATTAAAGATGGTACAGTCTCCCAAGGACTTTTTGCGGCATCTATCGGTGCCATTGCTCCCATACGTTTCCTCTTGGATGCGGAGGGACAGAAGGTTGATGAACTCTCCTTCTCCAGTCCGGTGCAGATTGTTGGTTGGGACAGGACACCTAGCATAGGAAACGAATTTAAAACATTTTTGAAAAAAGAAGAAGCACTTGAGTTTGCGAGTACGCAAGATTCCCGCCTGAATGACACAGTCGGGCAGGCAAGATTTAAGATTAAGGATTTAAGAATAGAAATAGGGGAAGGAACAGTAGCGCTACCAATAGTACTCAAGGCCGATACCGCGGGTTCTCTGGAAGCTATTTCGGAAGAGCTTGGAAAAATTTCCAGAACAAGGATTATCCCAAAAATTGTGCTTTCAGGCATTGGTAACGTAAATGAAAATGATGTGAAGTCAGCACTCTCTTCTTCTGGAGCATTTATTGTCGGTTTCAACACCAAGGTGGATCGAGAAGCGGCACTCCTCGCAGAGCGTTCTGGTATTACCATACTTCCCTTCAGCATCATTTATGAACTAACAGACAAGATCAAAGAAATTCTCAGTGAGAAAGAGCCGAAAATTGAGGTGGAGGAAATATCGAGTTCTTCTAAAATATTGAAGTTATTTGGTACCGCCAAGGGTAAACAAGTGGTCGGCGGACGGGTACTCTCAGGTGTCCTCAGGCGGGGTGATATGGTAAGAATTATGAGACGCGAAGCAGAAATAGGTCGGGGAAAAGTGAGAGAACTTCAGCAATCTAAGATCACCACCGATTCGGTAAATGAGGGAACGGAGTTTGGCGCCTTGATTGAATCCAAAATGGAAATCGCACCAGGAGATACCCTCAACTCTATCACTCTAGTAACTAAATGAGGGATATAAAAAGAGAAAGAATTGGAGAAATGATCCACCGCTTGGCGGCTAAGTTTGTGCATGATGAATCAAGCCCTGCTTCCCTACTCACTATCACTAGAGTCGAATTGTCTCCGACTGGCAAAGAGGCTAAAATATTTTTCACCACCCTACCAGAAAGTCAGGAGGATACTGCCTTGAAATTTCTCATCAGAAAAACTTCCGATTTCAAGAGATACTTGCGAGACGAATCTCGCATCGGCCTTATCCCCCACATCGATTTCAAAATAGATTACGGCGAGAGGAATAGACAGAGATTAGATAAGTTGAGTTAAAATGATGTAACGCGGGTATGGTTTAGTGGCAGAATGCGACCTTCCCAAGGTTGAGACGCGAGTTCGATTCTCGCTACCCGCATCAAATTAGAGCAATCTAAAAATCTTCTCGACTAGTCTGGTCGAGGTGGAAGAGAGGTTAAAGAGAACTGCGAGGGTAAAAATAGCTAGAGAAATTTTTATATCTTTGAAGGCAAGAGCTATGGCAATCAGGGCAAATACTACGGGAACCATTGTGCGGATAGTTGAACCACGGATCTCGTGACGACTGATTTCTGGGTTCTTGATGTGTTCAGAGTAGAGTACGTAGGAGCGCATCCAGAATAGCGAGAGTCCAATGAGAATAATGTGTATTCCGAAGATTACAACTGATATTTCGTTCTCGTTATACCTACCCAGAAAACTGGCAGAAAATGGGATGAGAGAGATGAGCATGAAGAAGAGCGCGTTGATATTGGTTAGCATGGTATCAACATTTTTGGCATAAATGGAGATGAAGAAATGATGCGCCCGCCAGTAGGTGAAGAGGAGTGCAAAAGAGAGAAGATAAGAGAGGAAAAGTGGCAAGAGCGCCTTAACTTCTAACCAAAGGCTAGCATTAGTAGCCACACCAAAGATCTCTGGCACCCGAAGATCGAAGACTAGAATAGTCATCACTATGGCAAATATGCCGTCAGAGAGCTGGTCTAGTCTGGTGTGTGACATGTTTGAATTATAGCACTGATTTTTTGTGGGCCAGGAGGGGATCGGACCCTCACCCCTTACGGGACACGATTTTAAGTCGTGCGCGTATACCAATTCCGCCACTGGCCCAGTGCGCCCACGAGGTCTCGAACCTCGGACCTTATCCTTAAGAGGGATCTGCTCTACCAACTGAGCTATGGGCGCATAAGGATATAGTATTTCAAAAAAGCGTGAATTTATCAATTATGATAATGTAATATCCATTGGCCTAGTGGCGAAGGGGTAACGCGGCTGTCTGCAAAACAGCTACACGCCGGTTCGAGTCCGACCTAGGCCTTTGGGCGGGTGGCGAAATGGCAGACGCGCTAGCTTTAGGAGCTAGTTCCGCAAGGAGTGGAGGTTCAAGTCCTCTCCCGCCCACTTTGTAAAATGAAAGAAAAAAATAAAACACTTGAAGGAATAATTCGCGTTACCGGCAAAGGGGTGGGCTATTTCACTGTAATTGATGGCGAAGCTGATTTAGAAGTCCAGCCAGAGAATCTCAACGCCGCGCTTAATCGCGATAGAGTCAAAGTCGCTTCTTTGGGTAAGGAGATCTTCGGTCGCAAACAAGCCAAGGTTTTAGAAATCGTTGAGCGACACAAGATAGAATTCGTCGGCACTTTCGAGCAAGATGGTGAGAATTTTTTCCTGGTACCAGATGATAAGCGCATGTACCGAGATATCTTTGTGCCCCTCGACTACGCTCGGGGCGCCTCCGGCGGAGACAAAGTCCAGGTAAAAATTACCGAGTGGCCTGACCCGTCTAAGAGTCCTAAGGGAGAAGTGGTGCGTGTCATTGGTCGAGCTGGCGAACATAACGCCGAGATGCTCGGTATCGTCTTCGAGAGCGGATTCGAAGTTGACTTCCCTCCCGAAGTTGAGAAAGAAGCCGAAGCGTGGAAAGAAAAGTATGCAAAAGAAGATAGGTTAAAAGATCGAAAGGATTTCAGTAAAACCACAACCTTCACCATAGACCCCGCTGATGCCAAAGACTTCGACGACGCTATATCTATTAAAACTCTAGAAAATGGAAACTACGAGATCGGTGTCCACATAGCCGACGTTTCCCACTTCGTGGTCGAAAAAACTGAGTTAGACAAAGAAGCTCGCAAGCGTGGCACGTCTATCTACCTTGTGGACCGCACTATACCTATGCTTCCAGAAATACTTTCGAACAACTTATGTTCGCTCAACCCCAATGAACCTAAATATGCTTTCTCCGCAATTTTCATCATAGACAAAGATGCAGTAGTGAAAGAACGTTGGTTTGGCAAAACACTCATAGAATCCGATAAGCGTTTTACCTACGAGGAGGCTCAAGAGATTTTAGACAAAGGAGCGGGCACTTTTTTCAATGAGTTGAAGACTTTAAACGAACTTGCGAAAAAGTTACGTGAAGAGAAATTTAAAAAAGGGGCCATAGACTTCGAAACCGAGGAAGTAAAATTTGAGTTGGACAATCTCGGCAAACCCATCCGAGTTTATAAAAAAGAGCGCAAAGATACTCACAAACTTATCGAGGACTTCATGTTATTGGCAAACCGTGAGGTAGCCACTTTCATGCACACCGCTAATAGTAAGAATAGTCGCGCCGCCTTCGTTTATCGCATTCACGATGCACCAGATAGAGAGAAGATTGTGAATCTGGCTACTTTCGTCAAAGCGCTCGGCTTTGAGCTTAAAAATAAGGAAGGAGAGACCACAGGTGAGGATATAGCTGAGATGCTTCGTTCGGTGGATGGCTCCTCGGCAGAAACACTTATAAAAACTGCGGCCATTAGAGCCATGTCAAAGGCCATTTATTCCACTTCAAATATAGGCCACTTCGGATTGGCTTTCGAATTTTATACCCACTTCACTTCCCCTATCCGCCGATACCCAGACCTTATGGTGCACAGATTACTTTTACGCTTCCTAACTAAAGGCCGGATTGAGCAAGATGAAATTATCAAATATCAGAGACTCTGTGATGATTCAAGTGAGCGAGAGATTGAGGCCGCAGAAGCGGAACGTGCTTCTATCAAATACAAACAGGTTGAATACATGACTGATTTTATTGGGAAAGAATTTGACGCCACAGTTTCTGGAGTCTCGGAATGGGGCATTTATGTGGAGGAAGTCGATACCAAAGCGGAGGGTATGGTTAAACTGCGTGATATGACCGATGACTTTTATGAACTCAATGAAAAACTCTACGCCATAGTAGGTAAGAACACGGGTAAGAAATATTCTCTCGGCGATAAAATCCGCGTCAAATTAATCTCCTCCGACCCTGAACGCAAGACTCTCGACTTCGTGCTTGTATAAGAACCAGATTGACAAAAACTGGGAGGAAAGATAATTTGTATTGGAAGGGTGAGACTCCAGGAATGACCGTCGAGACGCTGCTGGGCATTCACTGTTGGGGGCACAAACGTGGAAGCCGTCGCATAGCGATCGTCAGGTGCCGTCTGGGGGCCAACTCACCCTTCCTCTCTTCGGACTGTGTCGCTTGTGACACGGTCCTTTTTCTTTTTATATTACTTTGCGACTTCGGTGGCTTCTTCGAAAGAGATAGAGAGGAGTTTGGAGACACCGCTTGAGCCCATGGTGACACCGTAGATAATACCAGCCCGGCTCATCGTCTCGCGATTGTGAGTAATCAAAATAAGTTGAGAATGCTCGCTAAGCAATTCAACTAAATCTCCATATTTCTTGGAATTAGATTCGTCGAGGGCCGCATCGGTCTCGTCGAGGACGATAAAGGGCGGTGGATTAACTTGCGAGATAGCGAAGATGAGCGCGATAGATGTGAGCGCCCTCTCACCACCAGAGAGCATCATTAGGCCGCGAATTTTTTTCTTAGGTAAACTAACTTTGATATCCAGCCCCTCCTCTAGTTCTAGTTCACCTGCCTCATCTTCTGCTTCTATTTGTCCCGTAGACACTCCGTGTCTACGGGACTCTTTGGTAAGAGTCAGACTAGCACTTCCTCCTCCAAACATGGTGATGAAAAGTTTTTCAAAACTCTTGTTAATACTTTCTAATCCTGACGAAAATTCAGCCGCCAGACGCGTTTCCAACTCCTTGATGAGTTCAAGGAGAGTTTGAGCTGACTTTTCCAGATCAAGCAATTCTCGAGCTAGGAACTCATCCCTTTCGGAAGTCTCTCTGTACTCTCGAGATATCTCCTCCGCACCAGAAATACTTGAGTCTTCGAGTCGAATTTTTAATCTTTGTATTGAGTGCTTCCGCTCTTCTTGCTTCTTTCTATCTTCCCAGTCACTCGGTGACTGGAGACCTTTGAGATGTAGAGTGCTCACTCCAACAAGATGTCCGACTTCTTCAAGCTCTCGTCTGAACTCGTCTTCGATTAAACTAAGAGAATCTTCGCGTGTTTTCAGAAGATTGAGCCTTGAACCCAGCTCATTCTCTAGAGACTTTGCACGAAAAACTACTTTCTCCGCTTCGGAAATTTCGTGTTCTTTCTTCTTCAGAGTCCCGAGTTTTGTTTCAGATTCCGCCAATCGTTTCTTCAACTCTCTGATCTTCGCTTCCGCTTCGGTCGTCATTTTAGAATCAATCTTGTGTTTTCTATCGTTTATGAAATCTGCAATTTTATTTTTAACCGCCTCAAGATTGAGAAGGTTTTTAATTTCTTGATACAGACTCTCCACTTCTTTGAGCCGTACAGTCTTGAGTTCATCGGAAGCGCGGAGTTTTTTCTCATTCTCAATAATCTTTTCTTCCGCAATGAGAAATCCTTCCAATTTGCCAATCTCTCTAGTGAGCTCGTCCTTTTGTTTCTGGATCACACTTAAGCCTGATTCGAGCTCAATCAACTTCTTAGCATCCTTGGACTCTTTGGAAAGTTTCTCAAGTTCTTTACTCAAGGGCTCTTTTTCCTTCGCCAAGGCTTCTCTAGAAAAAGAAATATAAGCTTCTTCCCTCTTGAAATATTCTTGGGCTAACGCAAGCAGTTCTTTGCGCTGTTCTTCTGTCTTCTCAAGCTTCTCCACCTGTTTTTTCAGAAACTTGAGATGCGGGGCGATTTCCTTTCGGAGAGCTTGGACTTGGGCAATATTTTCAAAAGTTTTTGAAAGTTTCCTCTCACTCTCTTGTCGTTTGTATTGATAGAGTTTCAAACCTAACGCGTCTTCGACCATTCCTTTTCTATCCTTCGAATTGGCATTGAGAATTTTATCGGCCTCACCTTGGGAAATGATGTGGTGTCCAGAAGCGCCGATATGTGCCCGAGCGAGAAGTTCTAGAACGTCCTTGAGACGCACCACGGAGCCATTGATGAGATATTCATTTAATCCATCGCGATGAACAATGCGTTCAATAATTACTTCTGGGAAATCTATATCAAAAATTTTCTTATTGTTATCGAAAATAACCTTAACAGCCGCCCTATTAGCACGAGGCTCGCTGGTGGCTCCATTCCAGATCAAGTCCTCACCGCGCTTGCCACGCATACTCTTGATAGATTGCTCACCGAGGACGAAACGAAAGGCTTCGGCTACATTAGACTTACCGGAGCCATTCGGCCCCACGATGGCCGAAATTGGCGAATTGAACTCAAAAACATTCTTTTTGGCAAAAGATTTAAACCCCGAAAGTTCTATAGACTTTAAATGCATTTTGGTTACTTCCACCCCTTAGACTCAAGTGCGGAGCGGGCGGCTTCTTGTTCTGCGTCTTGTTTGGACTTCCCTTCTCCTTCGCCATATTTTTCACTACCAACGTAGACTCTGACGACAAAGTGTTTGTCGTGGTCTGGTCCAGATTCCCGCTCTGTTTTATATACAGGAGTAATACCTACATTTTCTTGAACCTTCTCTTGTAATAAGCTTTTAGAATCGATCCACGCTCCATCTTTAATAATCTCTTCGGTCAGAGGTGTGATGTGAGTGAGGATGAAATTTTTCGCAACTTCGTATCCTTGATCAAGATAAATCGCTCCGATAAAAGCTTCTAAGGTATTAGCAAGAATGTATTGACGAGCTCGGCCAGTATCTTTGGACTCCCCTTTAGAAAGAAGCAGGAACTCATTGGCTCCAAGTTTCTGCGCAACCTGACTACAAGTATCGGCATTCACCAGAGCAGAGCGCAGAGAGGTCATATCCCCTTCATCCGAATCATGAAAACGTTTGTAGAGAAAATCTGTCACTACAAGTTCTAGCACTGCATCGCCGAGAAATTCCATGCGTTCATTGTGTTTTAGGTTGAGAGTCCTATTTTCATTAATATAAGAGCGGTGGGTGAAAGCCTGCTTAAGAAGACTTTTGTCTTTAAATACTACTCCGGCACTTTTTTCAAATTTTTCAAAATTCATCCCGTACGAAGTTAGCTATAATGATTCGCTAGATAATAATTGGTATTCATGATATATACAAGGTTACTTCGTACGGGATTCATTTACTTTCAGCAAGTTTAGTAATGGCTTTAGTCACAATAGGCAAAATATCATCGTAAAAATTAAGGTCTAAGATATCCGCCAACTTAAACCAGCGTACATCATCCAACCCCCCCTTCTCTTCCTTCTTCTCTAGAGTTAGTTCTTTATAAGGTGCTTCGGCAAGGAAGTAGGTCACCTTTTTTAGAATCTTCCCTTGTTCTGGATGGTAAGTTGAATAGGCATTTTCTCCCAATTTCTCAATAATGGTTATTGGCACTCCGAGCTCCTCTTTAGCCTCTCGACGGATACCAGTTTCTTCACTCTCGTCACCTTCCAATTTACCCTTAGTAAGAGTCCAGTGACCAAAGACGTCGTGTACCAGAGCCATGTAAATATCTTTCTCATGACGAGCATAGACTACCGCTCCAGCCATACGAATAACAGGGAGTTTGTCTATAGGCACATTGCCATACTTTTTCTTAGGCTTAGGCTGGTCGTGTTTGCCCGGCTCACCCATTTCTTTATAAATGGCGCCCAAGACACCGTTCACAAACTTGCCAGAAGTGTCTCCGCCAAAAGTTTTGGCCAACTCTATAGCCTCGTTGATAGCCACTTTCGGCGGCACTTCATTACGATTGGCAAAGAGAAGTTCAGCTAACCCAATGCGTAAAATATTGCGGTCAACTACAGAAATCTTATCAATAGGCCAATCCGGCGCGGCCTTTTCTATCAAAATATCTAGATCCTTCTTCTTCTCAAGCACTAATCTCAAGAGATTGTCCATAAACGGCCGGTCGTTACTGCCTGGGGCAAATTCGGCAATGGTTTTTTCGAAAATAGGATAAATTTCTTCCTGCCTCGCTTGCCCTGAGCTTGTCGAAGGGAAGTCCCAGGCGAAAAGAGTTTGGAGAACCACTGATCTGGACAAATGTCGGTTGGACATAAAGAACTTGCCTACCGGCAGGCAGGCTAAAGAACTATTTTATTTTCTTGGTTTTTTTATCGAGTTTGGCTGTTAGATCGATAATTTTCTTACCACGATACATACCACTCTCCTTGGAGAGCCTGTGACGCAAATGGAAATGGCCTGATTGGTCCTTCGAGATAGCGGGCTTGGCCAGGGCGTGGTGAGATCGCCTGTTTTTGGTATGAGACCTCGTATGTCTCATTCGTACTGTCATGGCAACACTTTAGCAGATAAATTACCTGCCCGCAACGCTCTCGCTTGCGAGGCGGGCGGGAGAAAAGAAAAGCCCCGCCCCCGACACGATGTCGGAGGCGAGACTTCAGTCAAAAGAGGCCGAGCTCGCGGCCCGCCGCCACGAAAAGCGACTGGTGACTTGAGAAGAGCGAGCGTCCGAGAGTAGCGGCCGGAACCCAGTCAGGAACACGGAGCTCGTCGCCATCCGGTTCGGTTTTTGGGACATTTCGAAGTTCACCATAGCAATCTTCGAAATTAACGAGATACCCGTATTTATGATGCTCCGGCTCCTCCGGATTCTGCACCACCTTCCTCCAGATCAATTTAGACCGGAGGAAAGCCAGGTTAGTCTCTTGCCACACCTCGCGATCACGAGTACCCTCAATGGACTCGTTGGGGCCGTCCTGACCGCCACCCGGAAATTTGACGCGCCACTCCGTCCAGACACCCGTCTTGGGATGCTTTGAACGAGCTTCCATGACAAGCATCTCAATTTCCCCAGTGGTAGGACTTCTCCTCCAGATAACCGTGCAAACGTTGTGGGTCAGCATGACGCCAACCTCCTTCCGCTTACAACCATACTACACTTATCTGCTCTTTGTCAAATTTTTTAAAAAGCTCCTACGATGGATAGTTGTTGAGCCGTATTTACGAATAGCCCAGCGATGCATAGAAGTACCGTAACCCTTGTGTATATGAAAACTAAACGCTGGGAATTTTTTTGAAAGTTTGACCATCTTGCGATCACGGGTAACTTTGGCCACAATTGAGGCCAGAGAAACAACCGGGATTTTCTCATCCCCTTTTATGACAGTAGTCTGATGAATAAATTTTTCTGGCGCCTTGATTCCCCCATCTAGAAAAACTTGCGCATCTTCAGAAACTCCCAGGGCAGTAAGAGCTCTTTTGATACCGAGCTTTATGGCATAAGAGATTCCTTTTCTATCTATCACTCTCTCCGATACAAGCGAGACGGCAAAATCCAATTCTCCCTTCTTGTGAGCTTCTGTAGCGAGCGCGAACCAGAGCTCGCGCTCTTCTTCCGAAAGTTTCTTAGAATCTTTAATGCCTTTAAAAAATTTCTTCAGCATCCCTCGACTTCGCTCGGGATAAGCTACGCTTACAGCCCCCACCGCTACCGGACCCGCCAGTGGCCCTCTCCCAGCTTCATCAATTCCTACGACATATTGCATTTTATACATTATAATACCCCGAAGGACAGCAAGCTGCCTACGGGGCAGGCGCGCAAAAACATAAATGTCTAAATTTGTCCATTTACATACACATTCGCACTATTCTCTCCTTGAAGCTCTGCCGAAAATTCCAGACCTCGTCAAGAAAGCGGTACTCTCCGACATGAAATCTCTTGCCCTGACAGACTCTGGGAATTTGTACGGAGCTATAGAGTTTTATAAAGAATGCAAGGAACAGGGCATCAAACCGATCATTGGAGTAGATTTCTATGTAGCCGCACGTACTAGACATGACAAAGAAGCTCGTATAGACAACGAGCGCTCTCGCTTGATCCTTCTGGCAGAAAATAATATTGGCTATAAAAATTTGTTGAAACTTGTCACTGCCTCTTTCTTGGAGGGCTTCTACTACAAACCGCGTATAGACCGCGAACTCTTGGAGAAGTACAACGAAGGGCTTATAGCTATAGCCAAGGACAAGAAATATTATAAAGAAATTTTTAAAGATAGATTTTATTTAGAAAACCAACTGGCAATATACAATATCCATTATATTAACCCGGAAGATAGGCCTGCTTTCAACACCGTGCTCTCTATACAAGAACAATTGAGTCGAGGAGCTTTTGACGAAGAAGAGGACTTGTCTTTCAGAATACCCGAGCAAGTTAAAGAAGACTTTTCCCCAGAGGCGATCGAAAACACAGTCAAGATCGCCGAGAGATGCAATGTAGAACTTGAATTAGGTAAATGGGTTTTCCCAAACTATGTGACAGAAAGTGGTCGTTCATATGACGAAGAACTGCGGGCCATAGTCTACGCTGGACTAGAAAAGAAAAAACTGGACAAAACCGACGAGATAGTTGAACGAATTGAATATGAATTAAAGATTATAGCCGATAAAGGTTACTCTCCGTACTTTTTAGTGGCCGCCGACCTCTTACACTACGCCCACGAGCATGGCATCCTGACCAATACCAGGGGTTCGGCAGCTGGATCCATGGTGACTTATCTAGCCGAGATTACTACAGTTGACCCGTTAAAATACGTTTTGCCTTTCGAACGTTTCCTCAACCCAGACAGACCATCGCCTCCGGACATTGACCTTGATATCGCCGACGACAGACGTGATGAGCTGATTGACTATGCTAGAGAAAAGTATGGCGCAGATCGTGTCGCCCAAATAGGCACCTTCGGCACCATGATGGCGCGCGGAGCGGTGCGGGACGTCACTCGAGCGCTCGGCTTCTCTTACCCTCTAGGCGATAAGATTGCCAAGCTTATTCCTTTTGGAGCACAAGGTTTTCCTATGACTATAGATAGAGCAATGAAAGAAAACCCTGATCTAAAGAAACTCTACGATGAAGACTCTGATACAAAAACTATCATGGATATGGCGAAGAAAATTGAGGGTAATGCTCGACATATCTCCGTTCATGCCGCCGGTGTGGTTATTGCCCCCACAACACTGACAGACTATACCCCGCTTCAGTACGACACTAAGGGTGAACGAAAGATTATCACTCAGTATGATATGTACTCGATAGAAGAAGCTGGGCTACTGAAGTTCGATTTCTTGGGTATTAGAAATCTCTCTATCATCGCCGAGACTTTGACTCGTATTGAGAAAATTGAGGATAAGAAAATAAAAATGGAGGACATTCCCTTAGACGATAAAAAAACTTTCGAAATGCTTGCCCGGGGAGAGACTGAGGGCACTTTCCAACTTAACGGTGACGGTATGACTCGCTCACTCATAGATCTCAAGCCGACTAGTATCCATGATATCAACGTCATGGTTGCTCTTTATCGCCCCGGGCCTATGGACAACATCAGAGAATATATTGCGAGAAAACATGGCCAAAGACCTATAACGTACCTGCATCCCAAAATGAAAGACTTTTTAGACACAACTTATGGTGTGCTGGTTTATCAAGATGACCTTCTTATGACGGCTCTCGAGGTGGCCGGTTATTCTTGGGGTGAGATAGACAAGTTTCGCAAGGCCGTCGGCAAAAAGATTCCAGAAGAGATGAGGAAACAGCATATCAAGTTCGTAAAAGGCTGTGAGGAGCACGGAGGGATGAGTAAGGATAAGGCCGAAGCGCTCTGGAAACTCTTCGAACCATTCCAAGGTTACGGCTTCAACAAGGCTCACGCGGCAAGTTATGGCTACATCGCTTATATCACGGCGTACCTGAAGGCTAACTTCCCCGCTATCTACATGTCTGCAGTCCTCACAGCAGAATCTGGTGATGTAGAAAAAATAGGTATCATGATAAAAGAGTGTGGACGTATGGGTATAGACGTACTACCTCCATCTATAAACGAAAGTTTCTCGCAGTTTACTGTAGTGAATACTCGACCATATAAAATACGCTTCGGTCTAACGACTATCAAGAACTTTGGGCAAGGCATCTCAAGTTCTATCACCGCCGAAAAGAAACTTAACGGCAAGTTCAAAGATCTGCCAGATTTTCTAGACCGAATCAAAGATAAAAATTTAAATAAAAAATCTTTAGAAGCACTTATCAAATGCGGTGCTTTAGATGAGTTTAATGAGCGAGGCATACTGCTCGCTAATATTGATAACCTGCTTGAATACCACAAGGAAAGAATGAGTGCGCCTAAAAATCAAGACTCACTCTTCGGACAGATGTCCGATAAATCAACATTACCAGTCCTTCGACTAAGCTCAGGGCAAGCGGCCACTCAAAAAGATAAACTGTTGTGGGAAAAGGAGTTACTGGGGCTCTATATTTCCGGCCACCCGCTTGAAGCGTATAAAGACAAAATTCTTCCTCTTAGCGTAAACGTCGAGAAACTTACCCAAATGAAAGAGGGTGAGGTGGCCGTTATAGCTGGACTGGTAGAGGAAATTCGTGATGTCTTGACAAAAAACAATGAGCGCATGGTCTTTATGCGTTTGACCGATTTGTCGGGCACTACTGAAGTGGCTATATTCCCTCGGATATTTAGCGAGTTCCGCCAATTTATCGAGCCCGATGCTTGCATCGCCATCAAGGGCAAAGTTTCTAAGCGTAAAAACGAAACCTCCTTCATTGCCGAAAAGATTAAGGCCTTGTAGGATGTATAACTATGAGCGAACTCGAAAATAACGACCACAGAAAAATTGGACAAGAACTCGACCTCTTCGTCTTCTCCGATCTGGTAGGAAGTGGTCTACCTATGTGGACACCTCGAGGAACTATTATTCGCCAGGAATTAGATAATTTCGTCTGGGAACTACGCTCTAGATATGATTATGGACGAGTCACTATCCCACACATCACCAAGCGTGATCTCTACGAAACCTCTGGCCACTGGGAGAAATTCGGAGATGACCTTTTTAAAATAGTTTCTCGTGAGGGCAAAGATTACGCCCTTAAGCCTATGAACTGCCCTCATCACATTCAGATCTTCGCGCGCAAACCGCACTCTTACCGAGAAATGCCCCAGCGCTATGCCGAGACTACTATGGTCTACCGCGACGAGCAGTCAGGCGAACTTGGTGGTCTGACCCGTGTACTATCTATCACCCAAGATGACTCTCATGTTTTTTGCCGCACTCCGCAAATTAAAGAAGAATTTTTAAAGATTTGGGATATTGTAGATAAATTTTATAGTACCTTTGGATTTTCTCTTCGAGTACGACTCTCTTTTAGAGATCCGAAAACTCCTGAGAAATACCTAGGCACTTCAGAAATTTGGGATCATGCAGAGAATGCGCTCAGGGAGATCGCGGAAGAACGAAAAATTGATTACGTCGAAGGGCCGGGCGAAGCAGCACTCTATGGACCAAAGCTAGATTTCAGTGCTAAAAGCGCTGGCCGCGAGTGGCAAGTAGCAACAATACAGCTTGATATGAATTTGCCAGATCGATTTGATCTTACATGCGTGAATGAGGAGGGTAAAAAAGAAAGGATTGTCATGATCCATTCTGCCATTACGGGCTCCATAGAAAGATGTACGGCTGTACTTCTTGAGCACTTCAATGGTTCGCTCCCCCTCTGGCTCTCGCCGATACAGGTTAAAGTCTTGCCCATTGGGGAGGCACATTTTGAATATGCAAAAAGTATTTCGGAGAAATTGAAATCAGAAAATATTCGAGCAGAACTTGATGATTCAAACGAGAGTTTGGGTAAAAAGGTTAGAAACGCTAAGACCGAGAAAGTGCCCTATATGTTCGTCATCGGAGACAAAGAAGTTTCAGAAAATAAAGTAACTCTAGAGAGCCGCAGTGATGAAAAGCTCGGACAAATGAGTGTAGACGGACTTATCTCAAAACTCAAGATAGAAATATCAGAAAGAAAATAAAAAGTGTTAATTACCAGCGACCGCAAGTATTTCGTACTTTCTGCTTAAAAATCCTCGTCTAAGGCTTGGGTTTGAGGATCGGGAAAAGGATTACTTCTTTGATATTTTTGACATTGGTGAGGAGCATTACGAGACGGTCGATACCGATACCAATACCGCCGTTCGGTGGCATACCGTATTCCATGGCTTCCAAATATTCTTGATCTGATGGTGAGATATCCTTCTCCCCTGCTTTCCCCTTTTTGTCTTCCTCCAAATAGCGTTCTCTTTGATCTATGGGATTATTGAGTTCAGCAAAGCAGTTTGTTAATTCAACTCCTGCAATAATCAGCTGAAATCTGTCTATAAGAGAAGGGTCATCTTCCTTCCTCTTGGCAAATGGATTGGCCGACACGGGATAATCGATAAGAAACGTGGGTTGGATAAGAGTTGGTCGAAGTTCTTTCTTATACTCCTCATCTGTCATCTTCGGATAAGGCATGACTTTGAAATCAGGTTCTAGATCAATCACCTGACCCTGATATTCAAATCGCAACTTACCAAATATACCCTTAACCACAAATCTGAAAAGCTTCTGTATAAACTCTCGCTGGTGCGTCGCGTCTGCATAAGCCTCGTTGGACTCAAGCATGGTGAACTCTGGATTATGAGAAGTGTCTATTCCTTCGTTTCTAAAGCGCTTGCCCATTTCGAAAACTTTGTTCATCCCCCCAGCAAGCAGTTCCTTAAGATATAGTTCTTGCGCAATAGGCAGAAAGAAGTCCATATCAAGAGCATTGTGGTGAGTCTTGAAAGGGAGGGCGGCGGCGCCACCAGCCAGAGGTTGGAGGTTCGGCAGATCTACTTCGATGTATCCAGCTTCTGTATAGAACTCGCGGATCAGACTAATAATCTTGGCTCTGGTGATAAAACGTTCTTTAACTTCTGAATTTGATAGAAGATCGAGATAACGCTTGCGGAAACGTTCTTCAATATCAGAGAGTCCGTGCCACTTCTCGGGCAAGGGACGAAGTGATTTGGCCAACATTCTGATCTCTTCAGTAAGGATAGTTTTCTCCTTCTTCTTGGTAAGAAAGAGAGTGCCCTTCACCTCAATAAAATCACCTATATCAAAAGCTTTTTCGAAAAGTTCATAAGACTCCTCTGGCAGAGGCTCGCCACTTTTAAGAAGTACTTGGAAACGGCCCGTCCCGTCATCTATATCTAGGAAAGAAATTTTACCCTGGGCTCGCACCGACATGATGCGACCCACTATATGAAGACTTTTACCTGCCTTCGACAACTTATCAAACTGCGCCGAAGCCCCTCCACAACTAATGTCCCGCTTAACAGTAGCCGGATAAGGATTAATACCTTTTTCTATGAGAAAATTTAATTTGTTTAAACGAGCAGAGCGTATTTCGTCTATGGACGCCATTATTTGATGTCGATAATCTTATACGACATCATACCAGAGGGTGTCTCGAAAGAAAATGTCTCCCCTTTCGATTTTCCCATGGCCGCAAGACCCAGTGGAGAGTTTATAGAGATTTTTCCATTAGTGGCGTCCGCTTCTTCGGAACCCACTATGGTATAAGACTTGCGGGCCTTGTCCCCCTCTTTCTCTACAGTGATAACAGAACCAGCAGAAACCAGATTGGTACTCTGGGTGGAAACTATTTTGGCTGATTTGAGAATAAGTTCGAGTCGATTGATTCGATCTTCGAGAACTGCCTGGCTATCACGCGCTTCTTGATACTCCTGATTTTCTGAAAAGTCTCCGAGAGACTTGGCGTACTCCAGAGCTTCTGCCACCTCTTTGCGCTTCACCGTTTTTAGATTCTCAAGTTCTTTCTCGAGTTCTTTAAATTTTTCTTTGGTTAGATACTCTTGCATGTGTGCATGAAATTATTGGGAAGTATCATATCCCACTCTCTTAGGAAAAGCAATTATTTGAGGTACTCTGGGGTATTAATAGACATCCAGTCGAAAAGTTGGCGTATTACTGAAGTAGCTCCTGTGGTGTTGGAACTAGGACCCCTCTCCATGATTACTGCCCAAGCGTATTTAGGATTATCGAATGGAAAAAATCCTACAGACCATGAGTTAACATAGAGGTTGAGAGACCCAATCTCTGCTGTACCAGTCTTCGCAGCCACTTTGACATACGGCACATTGAGTCCAACCGATGTCCCATAAGCGACACCACCTCTCATTCCGCCCCGCACAACCTCCCAATCTTCCGCATCTAATTCAATAACACGTTCAACTGGATCCGGGTGGCCTCCTAGCAAAACAGATGGGGTCAACAATTTCCCACCGTTAGCTATAGCGGCAGTAAATCTTGCCGCATTTACAGGAGTAACGAGTGTGCCGTATTGACCTATAGAAGTGATGTAAGTATCTCCAAGACGCCAAATGTCGCCACCGAATTTCTCCTTCTTCCATTCTGGAGTGGGAATAACTCCAAAAACTTCACCGACAAGTTCCAAACCAGTTTTTTCAGTTAAACCAAAAACTTGAAAGTATTTATCCAGAAGATCTATACCCAAACCCTTCTGATCCCCAAAACCACCACCGATAGAATAAAAATAAGTATCCGAAGAAACGGCAATAGCCTCTCTCATGTCCGTCCATCCGTGCACCTTCCAGTCTTTAAAAATAGAGGGCCTTGTCGGATCATATGGGTTAGGAACAGTGATGGAACCGGTACTTTGAATCTCCTTTGATGGAGAAATTATTTTTTCATTCAGGGCAGCCAGAGCAATAATCGGTTTCAAAATGGAACCCGGGGTATAAAGACCGCCTATAGCTCTATTGAGGAATGGTTTCGATCGACTATTTATGAGAGAGTTTATGGTTTCTTGATTCGCACCAGAAGTCAAGAGATTCTGGTCGTATTCAGGGAAACTAGTGAGAGCCAAAATCTCGCCAGTCCTCACATCCATGAGTACAGCCGCCCCACCAACGAATCCGGCGTTTGAGGCCAGCGACTCCATAGCTTTATAAAGAACTTCGGTTAGACGAGAATCTATGGATAGAGTAAGAGAATTGCCATCTACCGGCTGTTTAATCACAGATTCTGATGTGACATTGCCCAAGACGTCGGTCTCCTTTAACTTCAGACCATTTTCTCCTTGGAGAAAGTCATTGAGAGCGCGCTCAACACCATCCCGACCGCGATAGTATTCTTCGTAATAGATACCAGATCGATCTGACAAAGGATACTTAAGATAACCTACTACATGCGCCAGTCCTTTGACAGACAGATAGGACCTTGCGGCGAAGTTACTATTTTCTTCTTTAATCACATTTGAAGCTAACTCGCGCATATTTCTATCGAAGATAAGTCCTCTATTGGCAAAGATTAGAGTTTGCTCGAGACGATTGTTTTCTGAAATCTCGGCATAAACAGAGCCTTGCTTGACCCCCAGAACCCAAAGTTTCGAAATCAAAGCCAGAATGACGAGAGACAAAACAATTTTAAAAATAAGAAAAGTCTTTTGTTCTACGGGTCTCTCTATCCTGCCTTCAAAACGATGCTCTTCAAAGCCGGGCAAATTCGTGGAGTCCATGAAAATATCCTCGGGATTAATATCTTGATATTTTCTACCAAAACGCTTTTTTAGTTTACGAATAAGTTGTCTATACATCCCGTTAGAAATTTTGATTATAATATTTTAGCATTAATTAATGTTTGGTAGATTTCTAACGGGATACATGGAGTCTCAATTTTTCTCTTAGCGGCAATAGAATAATCAGAACTATTAAAGTCAATACTGGCAGTGGAGAGAGAGGTAGCGTGAGTATGTCTATCTGGTCGCCAAAGATTACGTTGACGAGAAGGGCAAACAGAATGCCTTCCCAAAAGAACGGAACTAAAATAATAGCAATGAAGAGAACTGGAATATAGATCCAGTATGGTAAAAATAGTATGGATAAAAATACTCCGAGAAATCCGAGAACATGACGAGTCATGGCGTTACAAAAACAAATCTTAACGAAAAAAGGTTTGCCGGACTCTTGGCTAAAATTTCTTTAAACGAATCTGTTGAATTGACACTGACATCTTCCACCACAGCCAAGAGACGCGAGAAAACGTCAGCAGATAGAATTCTGTCTCCTTTCTCCACCGTTATATCACGCGAGAGAGTTATTTTGAAATTTCCCCCACCTCGACCGACAAGTATTACAGGCACGCTACCCCTCTCCAGAATCGCATTCGTTTCCTCTCCGCTAGTAGAAAAGAGCTTAACCTTTGCTTTCTTAGAGAACACTTCAGAGACCGTTCCTAAGATTGGCCCTTCCGGCAGTGACACCTCGGAGCCAGAAGTGATGGATGCATTTGAACCAACATCTATAAGAATCACGTCGTATGGTGTCTGTGGCGGACGAGTCAGTACGGCCGCCAACACACCTTCAGAGTCTTGTCTTCGGCCCAATAATTCAAGAAGTGCGTCTCTCTCATTCCTATCTTTGGAAAAAGACTCGATTTGAGTTTCAAGAGAAAGTAGTCTTTCTTTGAGGGCATAGTTCTCTTCCACCAGATTTTTTTGTGATTGGAGAAAGGCTACTCTATTTCTCAAATTTTGAGAGAAAGCGTTCTCCGCGGTCCACAGGGGAGAAATAAGGCGGATAATAGTCTCGTCAAGTATGGTTAGCGCCACTGCTCCAAATATAAAAATTGCTATAAGAATAAGTATTTTTCCTAAATACGGGTGTTTAGATCTATTTCTTGGGAGGTAATTCACTTTCGTTTTCTATAAGGATACCTTTGAACTTATCCAGATCTTCGAGAATAATGCCCGTACCACGCGCTACCGCCGTCAGAGGATCGGCCGCTATATGAACCGGTATATTAATCTCTCTTTCTATAAGCTCTGCTAAACCTTTGACCAGAGCCCCACCACCAGAAAGATACACTCCCCTCTGCATAATGTCGCTGAGGATTTCTGGAGGAGTGGATTCGAGAACTTCTATGATTGTTTCGACCAGAGTTTCAACCGATTGCGAGAGAGCGTCTCGGATATCTGTGTCGGTAATAATGATCTCTTTAGGCAAACCGGTGACCAAGTCGCGACCCTTAACCGGCATTTCAAGTGGTGCATGAGTCGGCAGAACTGAACCAATAGAGGTTTTTATAGCTTCAGCGGTCTTCTCTCCTAAAAGGACTTTGAACTGATTTCGAACATAAGCGATGATGTCGGAGTTAAACTTTTCTCCGGCGATACGCAAATTTTTAGACCTGACTACCCCGCCTAAAGAAATGATGGCAATGTCAGATGTCCCGCCACCTATATCGATAACCATATTGCCTATAGGCTCATGGACAGGCAGACGCATGCCTATAGCGGCGGCCATCGGTTCCTCTACAATATGTACTTCCCCGGCACCGGCATTGCGCGTGGCGTCACGGACGGCGCGGATCTCTACGTTAGTAATACCGGAAGGCACACCGACCACCACTCTCGGACTGAAGACTCTATTACTGCCCTCGGTAGCTCTGCCCAGAAGATAGCTAACCATCTCTTCAGTAGTCTCGAAGTCGGAAATCACGCCGTCAATTAGGGGTTTGATGGCGAGGATGTGTTCCGGCGTGCGTCCGAGCATGGCTCGGGCCTCGGTGCCTATAGCGACAACTTGTCCAGTTTTCTGGTTAACCGCGACTACCGAAGGCTCATTGATGACAATCCCCTTGCCGCGCAGATAGACCAAAGTATTGGCCGTGCCAAGATCAATACCAATATCGTGGGAAAAAAGTCGACGCAAATTTTTTAGACCGGGAAATCTCATTTGTTAATTTCTTTTATCAATTCTTCTACAGAAAGATTTTTGGTTTTGTCGCTGGTTCTCTCTTTCACTTCAATCAGTTTTGATTCAAGAGCTTTATCTCCTACTACCGCGCGTAGTGGGATACCGATGAGATCGGCATCGGCAAACTTCTCCCCAGCGCGAACATCACGGTCATCATAAAGTACTTCAATACCCTTCGAGGTAAGAGTTTTGTAAACCTCATCAGCAAAATCTTTCGCCTTTTCTCCCAACAAAAGTAGATGTACTTGAAAAGGCGCAATTTCCTTAGGCCAGACGATACCTTCCTCATCCGAGAGCACTTCAACCACCGTACCCATGAGGCGCCCTAGGCCAATACCGTAAGAGCCCATGATAACCGGTTTCTCTTCTCCTTTTTCATCCTTGAAATTAAGTCCCAAAGCTTCTGAAAACCGCGTGCCAAGTGAAAATATGTTCCCAACTTCAACAGCTTTTCTTTCCGGACGTTGGACGTCCGTCATCTCAAGCTCTTTGTTTACTGCCTCTTTCTTAGCTTCGTCCTTGATATAGATAGTATCCTCCCCAGCCTCGGTAAGAGTTTGGAATTCATGCGAATATTTAGAGAAACTACCGCCAGAAGCAAGGGTAAAGTATGTGGAGTCTCCTATACCAACACGATCGAAGATGTTTCTATAGGCAACTTTGGCTTTTTCATAGAATTCATCATGCTCCTTTCCTGTTCGAGAGAACGAGTACAAATCTTTCATCAAAAACTCTTTGCCTCGCATGATACCCGACTTTGCTCTTAATTCCTTCCTGAATTTAGTCTGAAATTGATAGATATAAAGAGGCAGATCTCGATAAGATTGAACATAATCTTTCATAATCACAGTGAGTGGTTCCTCGTGAGTAAGGCCGAGACCAAGATTCTCATCTCGTATCTTAAACCAATTATCTACCACCTTGTCATCCCAGCGACCAGTTTTTTCCCAAAGTGATTTATCCTGAAGTGCCGCAAGTTCCACTTCTTGCGCTCCTAATTTATTCATTTCTTCGCGAATAATATTTTCTATCTTTTTTAGTACTCGTAGTCCTAGAGGTAGATAAGAATAGACACCAGCAAGCTCCTTGTGGATGAAACCAGCACGAGTAAGGAGAATGGCATTTTTCGAGACCTCATCTTTAGGCGCCTCCCGACGTGTCTTGGTAAATAGTGTGCTCTGTCGCATCCCGCTATTATAGAGAAACCAAGCTCAAAAACAAAGCCGCTCCGACGTTAACGTCGGAGCAGGAGAACCTGCCTACTTAGCACCTGAAGCGTTGCGAGCAGTGAGATATGCCTCTTTAAGTTCAGGATATGACTTAAAGAGTATAGAGATGTAGGACGAACCACTTTTCAACTCTTCCGCTACTGCATTTTGGGTAACTTTCTTACCCTTCTTCCTGATCGTCAGGACGGCAGCATGTATGGAATCCTTTGTTAAAGACCCCCCGTACGGCCTATTGCCACTGTTCGATTGAGGTTCCATCGTCACTGCACGAAACTTGTCGCAAATGTTCTTTGCGGCTGTCACAACAGCTTCAGCAATGAGTTTGTTGTCCAAGATGAGACGTGCGGAGTTGTCATCAAACCCCACTTGTAGCAGAGCCCTCTCGAGTGATTTATCAGCCACCGGCCAACCTCCCTGAAAAGATTACTCAAATAGTCTTTTAATACAATATATATATATGAATTTTGTCAAGATTAACGTAATATCCCAATAGCTTTGCATCACTTAACCAATAAGATGATGCTATGCCATACACATTAAATCCATCAATGCCTCGAGTGAGGAAAGAAGCCGCTCAACTGGTACACAGAGGCTGGAGCACTAG
>Ga0209542_10004531_pt1 | contig 28500 bp, 36 predicted proteins | sample RifCSPhighO2_01_FD_184028 | JGI IMG/M metagenome (GOLD analysis project Ga0209542, IMG submission 184028) | Soil microbial communities from Rifle, Colorado - Rifle CSP2_plank highO2_0.1 (SPAdes) (version 2) | ecosystem: Environmental > Terrestrial > Deep subsurface > Rock core/Sediment ...
ATGATGTAAAGGTGAATGTGGAAACATTGCTACTTACAAAGGTTGGTGTAGAACTAAATGGATTTCTGGAAATAAATTCTGTGTTAGTTGTCCAATAATTGAGAAAAATAGAGGAAAAGCAATTTCCAAATATAGGATTAAGGAAGCAAAATTAGGTAAAAATCCTATGCAAAATCCTGAGATTTGCGCTAAAAATCACTCACCTAAACGAAACAAAAATGTTGCTAATACTTTACATAATTTAGGTAAATTAGGATTATTGCCACAACAAATTGAATCTAAAAGATTAAAAAATAAAAGAAGAAAAAATGTTAGTAAAGCACTTGCAAAATTATGGGAAGAAGGTAAACATCCTAGACAATTGGAAACAATTGATGAAAGGAAAAAAAGATTGTCTAAAGTTTCAAGGACATTAACCCAAAGAATTAAAGATGGAATTGTTGAAACTCCTTGGCCAATAAAGAATGTTAAATATAAAGGTATTAGGATGAGATCAAATTGGGAAAAAATAATTGCTAAATTATTAGAAAAAAAAGGATTCATATGGAAATATGAAAATTTAGTAATAAGTTATTTTGATACTGAACGTGATAGAGAAGCAAATACTATTCCAGATTTTTATTTACCTGAAATTAATACAATTATTGAAGTAAAAGGAAGGTGGATTGAGTCACAAAGAACTAAAGATAAAATTTATGCAATAAAAAATCAGGGTTTTAATGTAATTTTAATAGGTGAAAAAGAAATGGATATGTTAAAAAAAGATCCTAATTTAATTAGTAATTTAATTCGAGGGATTAAACAGTGAAGAAAGTAAAAGTTAATTTTTTGGGATTCCCGGGATGGCACTTGGAATGTAGTGCAATGAGTGTAAAATATCTTGGTAAAAAATTGGATATTCATTGCGGTGGAATCGATCATATTCCGGTACATCATACAAATGAAATTGCGCAATGTGAAGCTATTTTCAAAAATAAATGGGTCAATTATTGGCTGCATGGTGCTTTTGTAACTGTTGATGGCGGTAAAATGAGTAAGAGTTTAGGAAATTTCTATACATTAAATATTTTGAAAGATAACAATTATGATCCATTGGATTTTAGGTATTTAACCTTAGGTACACATTATAGAACTCCATTGAATTTTACTTTTGAAGCTTTGGATAATGCTAAGAATTCTTTTAATCATTTGAAAGATAAAATTTTGGAAATTAAAGATAATTTAGAAAGTAAAGGTAAAAGTAGAATAAAGACTTATCAGAATAATTTTTTGAAAGCTATTAATGATGATCTTAATCTCCCTAAAGCTTTAGCTGTTATGTGGGATGTGATTAAAGATTCTAAATTAGGGAATAAAGAAAAATATAGTTTGATTTTAGATTTTGATAAAGTGTTTGGATTAGGATTAAAAGATGTTGAAAGAGGTAAATTGAATAAGGATCTTAAAGAATTAATAAAGAAAAGAGAAAATGCTCGAAAAGCTAAAGATTGGAAATTAGCTGATAAGATTAGGGATGAATTAAAAAAGAAAGGCGTTATTATAGAAGATACTGAAGAAGGAATTAAGTGGAAAGTTTTATAAAGCTTTGAATAAGGTAAATCTTTGGTTATTTAATAACCGTTCTAACACCGCGAGGTGTGAATACAAAAATGAGCTTATATGATATAAATCCAAGTGAATTAATTAATCTAGTTGCAACTGAATTAAAGAAAGATGATGATTTTAAGATGCCTCAATGGGCAATGTTTGTAAAAACTGGTGCTGGTAAAGAAAGATTACCTGTTAATCCAGACTGGTGGTATTTTAGAACTGCTTCAGTATTAAGAAAATGTGCTGTTCTAGGTCCTATTGGTGTAAATAAACTTAGAGTTAAGTATGGTAATAGAAAGAATAGAGGTGTTAAACCTGCTGCATTTTCTAAAGGTTCTGGTAAAATTATCAGAGTTGTATTACAACAATTAGAAAAGAAAGGATTTGTTAAACAAACTGAAAAAGGTGTACATAAAGGTAGAATACTTACTCCACAAGGTATCAAATTCATTAATCAAGTTATTAAAAATGGAAGAAAACAAACAACATCTGGAACTCCAGAAACGAGTTGAGGAAATGGAGCTTTTCGTTAGAAGAAATATGGCCGGGGATGCTTTGAGTAGATTTGGAATTGTTAAATCTGCACATCCTGAATTTGCATTACAAGCTATTGTTACATTAAATCAATTAATACATAATAATCAAGTTAATTTACCTGTTGATGATAAAACTTTAAGATATTTACTTGGCGAATTACAAAAACAAAAACAGGAGTTTAATATTTTACGAAAATGAGTAGAATTAAAAGACCAAGTTTGAAGAAGAGATTGAATAAGAAGAGAACTCAAACTAAATGGGCGCCTTTCTGGACTGTTCCTAAGATTTATGGTAAAGGTAGGATGGTTCATCCTGGAAGACATACAACTATTAAGCGTAGTTGGAGAAGAGATAGGACTGAGGCATAAATATGGCAGAGCTTGAAAGAGTTTACAATGTTCCTTTAAGGAATGAATGGAGAAAAGCTCCAAGATATAAAAGAGCTAAGAAAGCTGTAACTGCTTTAAGAGAATTCTTACAAAAACATATGAAATGTGAAGATGTTAGAATTAGTAATCATGCTAATATGTTAATTCATAAAAATGGTAGAGAAAATGTTCCTCATCATATTAAAGTTATAGCAAAGAAAAATAAAGATGACAAAGGAAATGAATATGTTTTTGCTGAACTTGAAGGTGCTCCTGTAGAAAAGAAAACTAAATTACAAAAGAAAGCTGAGAAAAAAACTGAAGCTAAAGTTGTTGGAGAAAAACCTAAGAGTAAATTAGAAGAAGAAAAGAAGAAAGTTTTGGAACATCCTGATGATGCTAAAGTTGGTAGAGGTAAAGAAGGTAAACAAGCTTTAACTAACCAAGAAGCTCAATTAGAAAGACATGAGCATGTGATTGCTAGACCTGATAAAAAAGGTCCTATTAAGGATTAATTATTTGTTTTGTTGATCAAGTATTTTCTTAACAAATTTAAATAAAGTTTTATTACCTACTCTTTTTCTTGTTAATTTTTGTTCTCTAGTTACTAGTTTTCCGGATAATACATCTGCTTTTAATTCTTCAAATGAACCATATTTAAGATGTTTTGCGGCTTTATCTCTTCTTTCAGAAATAGAAACTTTTTCATTAATTGCATCAGTAGTTTCTTGTGCACGGATTAATTCAATATTTCTTTGAATGTTTCTTTGTGGTTTTATTTCCTGATTGATATATGGACCAGTGTTGGATTCTGATATCCCAAATGAATTACCAATTTGTTTTAAAGAAAAACCTTCTACTCTTAAAGCCTTCATTAATTCTATTTCATATTGTTGTTTTCCAATACTAAAACTTGGAGTAACTTTTTTTTCTGAATACTCAATTCCTAATTGTGAACATAATGTACCAAAAGAACGTTCACCATTCTCAACTGCAATTCTATCTAATAATTCTGCTAATGTTATATGATTATTTCTTGCTTGTATTTCAAAGTTAGATGAAATTGAGTCACGTGTGTATGAGTTATACCTACCCAAATTTACTTTTGTAGTTCCAGGGGAAACATCAAATAAATTATCAATTTCTAATTCTGAGTTCCCTATAACATACAAAGCTTTTGCAAGATCTCTTCTAGCTTTAGAATATCTTAGATTAGTCGGCATTTTTATCTAATAATCCCCTTACTTCATCAAATGATTTGTAACCATTATCTGTGGCAATATCATTAAAATATTGACTAAGTTTCTTACCTAATTTATATGCAGCTTCAAGCATTCCTTGTTTTGTTTTAGGATATTCTTTAGCCTTAGGTGCAATTATTTCTCTTCTGACTGATAATGGAGCATTAAAAAATAATATTGCTATCTTTTCCAGTGATTCACCTGCGACATATAAAGCTCTCATCAATCCAATTTCTTTACTTGGTTTAAAATTTTTAAGACCACGATCTTCTAATCTTGATGTTGTTTTTTGATAAAGAGTATCATCATGCAATTCATCTACTGTTCTTTCTAGACAAGGATAATCGTCTACCCACTGAGGTATTTTGGTATCATTTGGAGTATACTCTGTATATTCTCTTGTAATTCTTGTAACTTCGTTAAAAGAACCATAACCTGCTCTTTGAGAAACTTCATCCATATATTTATCAAAAGTTGATTTACCTTTTACTGCAGTGAGAGTAATTCTTGTAAGTATATTTCTTGGTGGTTTTGATTCTACTTCTTTAATTGTTGTACCATCTCTTACTTGTAATGATCTATCTATTTTAATAGGTTCAATACCTATTGCATATAGTCCTCTCATTAATAACCTATCATTTTTAGTAATTCTAGTTTTTAACATAGAATTTTTCCAAAGAGTTGAATTTATAAAGGTTTTTGGTATGAGTTTTTTATGGAAGAAAAATTCCCTTATGAATATATACCAAGAGAAGTTTTGGTTAGGAAGGAAGGAAAGACTAATCCTGAATTAAGTAATAAAGAAAAGAAAGTTGAAGACTTAATTCATACTGGGATTATCAATCTGAATAAAGGTAAAGGACCAACTTCGCATATGCATGTTGCATACCTTAAAGAAATATTTGAGATTAACAAAGCTGGACACTCTGGAACTTTGGATCCTGCTGTGACTGGGTGTTTACCTACAGCTTTAGATCGAGGTAGTAGGATTGTTCAAGTTTTACTTCCTGCAGGTAAAGAGTATATTTGTTTAATGTATTTGCATAAACCTGTTGATGAAGGTAAATTTAATGAAGTTATGAAAGGATTTATTGGGAAGATTACACAACTACCTCCTGTTAGAAGTGCTGTTAAAAGAAGATATAGAGAAAGAAATGTTTATTACATGAATATTATTGAACAAGATGGACAATATATTCTATTTAAAATTGGATGTCAAGCTGGGACTTATATTAGAAAGTATGTACATAATTTAGGAGAAGATTTAGGTATAGGTGCTCATATGGTGCAATTAATTAGAACTAGAGTTGGTGAATTCAATCTTGATAATTCTCACACTTTACATGATATCGTAGATGCTTATCAAGATTACAAACAAAATAAAGATGAAACTAAAATTAGAAAAGTAATTTTACCAATGGAAGTAGCTGTTAAACATTTACCTAAAGTTTGGATATTTGATGGTGCTGTTGATCCTGTATGTAATGGATTTAATTTATTTGTTCCTGGAATTTCTAAGGTACATGATAATATCCAAAGACATGATCTTGTTGCTGTAATGAGTTTAAAAGATGAGTTAGTTTGTATTGGGGAAGCTGAAGTTGATAGTGAGAAAATGTTAACTAAGGGTAAAGGATTAGCTGTAATAACAAATAAAGTGTTTATGGCTCGAGGTGTATATAAGATGAAAAATATGTCAGAACCTATTTAAGTTGAGTTCTTTAAATTTTAAATATGAAACTAGGTTTATATTTTGGTATGTTAGCTTTAAGCTTTGGTGTTGGATGTAGTACGCCTCCAATTGCTAAAGAAATACCTCAAAGTAATTTTAATAAAAATGGAATGGAATATGCTATAGTTAAATCTATAATGACACAACAATATAGCTTCTTAAATCCAAATAATATCAGGTCAGTAGGTACTTATCAAATTAGTGATGCTGCAATAATGTTACTTAGAATAACTACAGGTTTTGAGAGTGGTTCTATTAAAGTTGAAGTTAGTGATGGTGGTGTTCAAGTTGGAGGTAAAGTTCCTGAAATTAGTAATCATATGCTTGAACAGTTAGTTAAAGAAGCTGATTGGGATAAAAATAAAAAAGTAACATTAGATGAATGTACTGCATTAGCTTGTGATGCAATAACAACTGTTATTTCTATGAATAGGTAATTAATACATAAAGAAATTATTCACTAGGTTCATCTAATTCAAGATTCAAATTATTGACATTACTGATTACATATGAAATATCTTCTAAATGAATTAATGCTCTGTCTACACCATTAATCCAAGATGATAAAACATAACCTTTGTCTCTTGCGTCCCCATAATTTGTATACTTTACCCTATTTTTTTCACGATTATCTAAATCAAAATTGATATCCTTAAACCATTTAAGATCTGGTCTATCTACATAAGAATTACTTCCAATATTATCTGAAAATTGTTTAAGTTCACTAACTCCCCTAATCGCTTCTTTAACATTACTTATTTTCAAATCATCTACTTTAGGATTAAATTTATCCCAATATCTTCTTACATGTAGCTCTTCTTTACCAAGCCTGGTTTTTGTAATAAAGAGAAAGTTATCTTCTGGGCATTTAAAACAGAATACTCTTTTTTCTTCATGAGGGATATAAAAAGCGCTCTTGTCTGTATAAGAGTACTCAAATGGCTTTTTTTCTATTGCACCTTTTTGTACCAATTTTGTATAAACCTGTTCTAGAACTGGACGCATCATGTCTACAGCTTCGGTTACATATTCACCAACTGCACGTTCAAGTAAACTACAACTAAGATCTACACGAGGTCCATTAAGCTGTAAAAAAACATCAGCAATAACTCTTCTGGCATCTTTAGGACCCATACCTACTAATAATTCCAAGGCTCTTTGTTGAGCTTCATTTATTTGATCTTTTTCTTTGGTCATTTTGTTTTCACTTAATAGTACTAATACTGTAACCTTTTAAGAGTTCCTACAATAATACCTTATTTTTTAGATATATTTATATATATGTCTTAATTATTAAGATATATGCCAACTAATACAAGATTAAGGTCTAGAATCTTGGATGATAAAGATAGAGAAATCCTTATGATTTTACAAAGAAATGGTAGAGAAAAATTGACTGAGATAGCTAAAAAAGTTAAATTATCTATAGATTCTGTAAATAAGAGAATGAAAGAAATGCAAAGGAAAGGAGTTTATACAATTAATACTTTTATAGAGCCAAGAGTTATAGGTTTTTCTTTGGTTGTTGATGTAAAGATTAAGTTAAGGAATATTACTGAGAAAGATAAAAATGAGTTTATTTCTCACTTAGCTAATCATCCAAGGGTTATTGATCTTTTATCTCTAATGGGAGAATTTGATTTAACTTGTGTTATGATAGCTAAAGATGCTAATGAATTTGATAAAATTTCAACTGAGATTCGGCAGAAATACTCACACATTATAGATGATTGGAAAGGAATGTTAATTTTGAAAACTTATAAGTTTGAAGAATATGACCTAAGTTAAATTTTTAGTTGTAAGTAATTAAGTAACAGTCACATTGATTGGTTATTTGTAAAAATTGAGCAAGGTAGTCTAATAATTCTTTCTTAAGATACTGTTGTTGTAATTTCTCATCATATTTGAAAGTTTCATAATTTATTTGACATGTTGTTTTGTATTTATTGAAATCTTGTGATAAACTTTGGTGAACTAAATATTTTTGTCCATTTTTAGTGAAATACCCTCTTGTTTCTAATGTTTTAACAATATCATACAATTCTGAAAATTGTAACCCTGATCTTGAGAATAAATCTGCTGGTACAAATTCTTTTAATTGCATTGCTATCTGTAATACTCTTTCTTGTGCACTACTTAATTTAGCACCGTTTGAGTTTGATTTTAATTTTATTCCTGAACCTGTATTTAAATCTGTTACAACTTCTGCATTAAATAAGTTTAATAATAAATTGAATTCTGTTCCATTTGAAGTACATGTTAATTTTATGCATGGCATTAATTTCGCTTTGAATTCTTTGTCTGGATTATCTTCTTTTAATTGTTTGATTGTTTTTGTTGGTTTAATTACTGGGAGTAACTCTCCATCAAAATTTCTATCTTCAAATATTTTTACTGCAGTACCACCATGTTTGGTTTTTCTTGGTCTGATTTCTACAAATATAGGTAAATCTAATAAACCTGTAATGATTGCAGTACCAATAGGAATGTTCTTAATTTCTTTTTCAATTTCTGATGTAATACCTTCAACTGAACTTGAAACTGCTTTATAGTCGTGAGGATTAGTTATCTTTAGGATAATTTGAGTTGTAATTTGTGAAAGAATATTTTTTTCTATTCTTGATGGTCTTTGGGTAATAAAACAAGTTCCTAAACCGAATTTTCTACCTTCTGCACATAATTGTCTTAATATGGGTGATGATTTAGATTCACCAAAACTTCTTTCTGGTACATAATTATGAGCTTCTTCAATTACTAAGAAGAAAGGAGGGATATTATTTGTTTTTCTTGCTTGGAATAAATCTTTTGCTATTTTGTAGACTATTACCTCTTGTAATTCTGATGAGATACCTTTTAGGTTAATTATTGAACATCTATTTTGTTGGACTAATTCTGACAATGGTGTAGAGTTTTCTGAAAAGATGTTTAATTTTTTTAAATATTCAATCACATGTATGATTGTATATCTTGAATAAGAATCATCTAATATTTCTAATTCTGAAATAATGTTATCGAAATTTAAGTTTTGTATATTTTTTAATGAAGCATATAATGTACCTTTTTGGTTATTTGATAGTTTAGTTGGAAGCAGGTGGAGTAATTCTTTAGATGTCATATTTTGGTTTGATAACTTTAACGGTTCAGCTTCTGGATTAGTTGTTACATCTGGTGAGTATTCTTTTATTTCTTGAGCATATGATTTTGGTTTAATATCAAATTTTTCTAATTCTGGAGAATTTTCAGCAGCATGTTTCAATGAAGAATATTCACCGTGCGGATCTATAATTACAACTGGAATTTTTTTATCTAACAATTCTTCAATTAATACCGCTGTACAAAAACTTTTACCTGAACCTGATTTTGCTAAAACTGCTAAATGTTTAGTAAGAAGGTTGTTCAAATTTAAATAAACTTTAATATTGGGATAATTTGTTAATTTCCCTATATATGCTGCGGCTTTTTTATCATTTAAACCTAATATTTCTCGAATTGTAGAATCATCTGCATTGAAAATTTCTGTATTTGGTTCTGGTGGAGTTTTTAGAATTTGTAATCTTGTATTATGATCTCTGTAACCTAGGGTTTGGCATATAGCTATTGTTTTCTCTGGATCTTTTTCAATTTCTATGATTTGGGCTAGAACAGGAGTATTATTTTGTGTAAATTGGATATACTGGAATTTCTCTGCTTTCTCATCTAACTTAAATCTAAAATCCTTAGTAGAAGTTTTACCTACAATTTTCCCAAGATACATATAATGTTTTTTAGATTAGAAGTTGTTTATTAAGTTTTATGTCTGTTTTTTCTAATTAGGAAATGCTTTTAAATAAGAGATACCATATATGGATAAATGGCATCTGAAGATTTAACTGATCTTGAAGCAAGTGTTTTATTAGAAGATTCTTGTGATTTAGATAAGCGTAAGTTATCTGGTGTAATATCTGCTTTTTATGATATCTTAAAAAATATTGGTTCTGGACATAGATTTATAGTAAAGGGTAAAGGCTTACCTAATGCAACTGATAGAGCTTATTTTAGAATATTTTGGGATAATTTAGAGGATGATGCAGAACATTATAGAGATACAAGGTTAGAGAGATTTGAAATTGCTGATGAAAATAAATCAGAGCTTCGAATGTTAAGGGTTTATTTTAATACAGAGTCTAATGATTTGATATTTAGAAGGATTTGTAGATTTTGGAATGAAACTAAAACTCTTCATCAAGAAGGGTATACTATTGCAACAATAGGTCGAAATACGTTAACAGTTTATGAGCAAGCTATATTCTAAAGATTTAAAAAGATAAAATTCTAGAACGGATTATGCAAAAATTAGTTAAAATTAACAGAGATATTCCATTAATTGGAGTATTACCTTTTGGGATAATTGATAGAGGTACTAATGTTTTACAAGTTAGAGCTATATCTTCATGCAATGCCTCTTGTACTTTTTGTTCAACTGATGCAGGAATTACTTCTCAATGGCATATGGTTCAATATATGGTTGATGTTGATTATTTAGTGGCTGAAGTTGCTAAAGTTGCTAAAATTAAAGGTGAAGGTGTGATTATATTTTTAGATTCTGTTGGTGAACCTATGTCTCATCCTAATTTTGTTAATTTAGTTAAAGGATTAAAAAAGATTAAAGAAGTTTCAGAAATAATTGTGATTACTAATGGTACCTACTTAAGTAAAGATAAAGTTGATGAACTTGAAAAAGCTGGATTAACTAGGATTAATTTAAGTTTGCATTCTTTGGATCATGAAAAAAGTAAATTCTTATTTGGATTACCAAAATACGATATTGATAAAATAATTGAAATGGTTAAATATATTTCTAAAAGTAGAATTGAATTGATGTTAACTCCTGTTTGGCTCCCTGGATTTAATGATAAGGATATTGAAGAAATTGTTCAATTTGCTAAAGATATTGGTTGTAAAGTAGGTTTACAAAAATATGAAGCTTACAAATACAGTCGTAAAATGAAAGGTGTTAAAGATCTTAATTATTGGAAATTTTATGAAAAAGTTAGAGAATTAGAAAAGAAATATGGTATTCCTTTAAAGATTAAAAAAGCTGATTTACATGTTGAAAAGAGGCCTAGAATTCCTGAGATTTTTAGTAAAGGGGATAAAGTTAAAGTTGATATTGTGTCTGAAGGTTGGTCTAAAGGACAAATGATCGGTAAAGCTAAAGGTAGATTGATTAGTATAAATGATTGTAATAAGGAAATTGGAGATAGACTTGAAGTTAAGATCTTAGAAGCCAAGAATAATATTTATCTTGCAAAATGAGACGGGTAAAAATATTAGTTTTGGGGAAAGTGCAGAATGTGTTCTTTAGAAAGCATGTTGAAGATTTAGCTATTAGTTTAGAAATTACTGGTTATGTTAAAAATTTAGATGATGGTAGTGTTGAAATTGTTGCTGAAGGTGAGGATTCTGATATTGAAGAATTAATTCAGTTTTGTAATTGTGGTCCTATTGGTGCAGAGATTACTAAAGTTGATATTAAAGATGAAGAATATATTGATGAATTTGAAGATTTTAGTATTAGACATTAAAATACTTCTAGAATTCTTTGAGTGTAAGTTCCGTCAGGATTTTCTTTAATCGATCCTAATTCATAACCTTCATCTTTTCTTAGTAATGCCCATTCATATAATCTAATAGCGTTCCTTACTATTTCTGTTTTTGTCCTTAGAGGTTCATTAGCTAACCTTTCTAATCTTGCAAATGCATCTACACTTAAATCTATTGCGATTCTATGTTTAATAGGCTTTTCATCTGTCATGGAGTTGAGATTAATAATTCACCCTTATAAACTTTTTGACGCATAATTAAAGATGTTTTTCTAATTGTAATTTATTGAAAGCATCTACTTCTTCGTGGAACCATGGATTTAATTTTTCTTTAACTGTTGCTAATGGCTCCCATGCAAATGCTTCATGTTCATAACTTAATTTTACTTCTGATGATTTTGCTTTTGATAAAAAAATAATTAGTGTAACTATTAAATTATCTTTTCTTGTAAAATGTCTAACTGTTAATGGATATAAAATATCAACTTCAATATTAGTTTCTTCCCTGATTTCTCTTTTTAATCCTTCAAATGGATCTTCACCTAATTCTAATCTTCCGCCTGGTAATTCCCATATACCTGGAGCTTGAGGGTTGTCATTGGTTCTTTTAACTAATAATACAGAATTATTATAGATAACTAATGATTTTGCTGCTAATGCAAATTTTTTCATTATATAACTAAGATTTAGCTTATTAAAAAGATTATCGTTAAATTAATAAATAGATGGTATTATGATAAGAATATCCAATTTAGGAGGCTGTCAATATGGTAGGAAAAAAATCAACTAAAACTAATAAATGTGATTGTGGAAGTGGTAAAGCTACTTCTGAATGTTGTGAAGGCGGAAGCTGTGGTTGCTGCTAAGCAATGAATATTCTTTTTTTATTTTTAATATGACAAATCAAATTACTTTTGAAGACTGGAAGAAATTAGAACTTAAGATTGGTGAGATTAAAAGTGCTGAAAGAGTACCTAATTCTGATAAATTGTATAAATTAGAAGTTGATATTGGAGACAAAGTTATTCAAGTAGTTAGCGGTATAGTTCCTTATTATTCTGAAGATGAATTGGTTGGAACAAAGATTGTTGTATTAACTAATTTGAAACCAACTAAGTTTAAGGGTGTAGAATCTAATGGGATGTTATTAGCTGCTGGAAGTAAAGAAGATGATACTTGTGTTTTATTAACTCCTCTAAGTGATATTGATGTTGGTACTACAATTAATTAACAACTTTCGTGAAAGTTGACAAAGCAGTGTAAATTTTGATCAAATAATTTTTGATTTTGTTGAAGAATTTACAGATTTTTCTGAAAGATTTTCTGAAATTTCTAGTAAAGACATTTAAAGTCAAAAGAAAAAATGGATACCAAGCGCCCATGTAGAGGCTAACTTGGTAAGCCAACTAAGCTGATAACTTAGTATCTGAAAAGATCTAGGGGTTCAAAAAGCTTTTGGTGGTGTTACCTGCCATTCTTTGGAAGTCCCCTCGTGGGCGCACACTTTATATAATACTAAAATTAATTTTATCAAATGCACATAGCAACTTGTATTGAAAGATTGGAAGATATTTGTGCTAAAGAAGTTAAAGGTAAAAAGATTTTTCCTGGAAGAGTTCAGTTTGATGGAAAAGTGAAAGATTTCAAATCGGTTATTCATGTTTACAAATTAATTAAGAAATTTAAATTTAAGAAAATTGAAGATATTGTAGGTCAAATTAAGAAATATCCTATTAAAGGCAAGTTTAGAGTTGTTTGTGAACGAAAAGGTGAACATGGATTTAATTCTTTTGAAGTTCAAGGTAAACTAGCTAAACATTTAGTTTCATTAGGTTTTGAACCTGATATTAAAAAACCTGAGACTACAGTATTTGTTGATATTATTGATGATAATTGTTTAATTGGTATCCTTATTAAAGAGAATATTCATAAGCGAGAATATAGATTAAAATTGACTGCTGAAAATATTAATGCGAATTTAGCTTATACTTTGCTTAGTCTAGTTAAATGTAATAAAAAAAGTGTTATTGTTGATCCTTTTTGTAGGGATGGTGTAATTTGTATTGAAGCTGCGAGATTAGGTGCTAAAGTTTATGGATTTCATCAGAATACAAGGAATGCTAGAATTAATGCTAAGATTGCTAAAGTTGAAATTGATTTAAGCAACAAAGAACTTGATTGGCTTGATACAAATTTTTCTAAAAAAAGTGTGACTATTGTTAGTTATATTCCTAGTCACTCTAAGAATAAACCTTTTGATGAAATGGATAAATTTGTTAAGGAATTGTTTCATCAAGCTGAATATGTTGTAAAAACACATATTGGTTTAATCTCACAAAAAGAAGATTTGATTTTAATGTATTCAACTAAGTTTAAATTGGTTGATAAAAGAGAAATTAATATTGGTGAAAGCAAGTATTTTATGTATATCTTAAAAAGGTAAATCTGGGTTTATTATTAAATCAATTTCTTGTTCAATTGTTAAATTTGATGTGTCATTATGAATATGGTAATTTCCTATATCACGATAGTCATAATGTGGAGAGACTAATTCTTTACCTCTTTTTAATTCATCTTGTTCACGTTGGAATAATATTCTTTTAATTTCATTTTTTGATAAATTATTTTTTTGGTTTACAAATGCTCTTTCAACTCTTACTTCTAAATTTGCTTTTACAAATAATTTTGTTGATCTTTCATTTTCAACTAATGGTGGGAATCTTGTATCTACTATTACTCCACCTTGTGTAACTCTCTGTTTAAGATCTAAATTTATTCTAACTAAATCAGTTTCTGGTATTGATCTGAAATAAGCATCAAAAGGAATTTCTTCATTTGGATATTCTTTTTTCCATCTTTCTCTTAAAGTATCACCTATACTGATAACTGGTATTTGATAGATTTCAGATAATCTTCTAATTAATGTTGATTTGCCTGACCCTGGTAAACCTGAAATTAAAAGATTGTGATATTCCATTGATTAAGAATGATGTATTTTATATTATAAATATTTTTAAAATTTAAAGATAATTATTTAAATAGGAATTTGGTTGTTATTATTAATGGATAAGATTTATTGGGCTGATAAAATAGCTAAAGAAGTTAAAGAAAGAATTAGTAAAGATCCAGAAGTAAAAGGTATTGTTAAGAAACACGGTGTTCTTGTTTATGATGAGAAGACTCCTTCTGGTGAAATTCATATTGGTTCTGGTAGAGGATTTATTATTCATGATATTATTACTAAAGTTTTGAAAGATTTAGGTTTGAAACCTAGATTTGAATTAAGTAGTGATGATATGGATCCAATGGATAAACCGATTAGAGAATTACCTGAATACAATCAATATCTTGGTGTCCCTTTTAGAAATATTCCTAGTCCTGTTAAAGGTTACAAAAGTTATGCTGAATATTATTTCAAACAAGCTACTGATAAATTCAAAGATTATGGAATTGATGTTAAATTAGAAACTACTGGTGGAAATTATGATAAGGGTATTTTTAATGATGCAATTAAGAAAATTTTAGATAATCATGATAAAGTTAAAGCTATATTTGAAAGAACTTATGATAAACCTTATGAAAAAATTTCATTTAATCCAATTTGTGAAAAATGTGGTAAGATTGGTACAACTGTTTCATATGCATGGGATAAAAAAAGAGAAGTTGTAAAATACAAATGTGAACCTAATGCTGTTAAATGGGCAGTAGGATGTGGATATGAAGGTGAAGTCTCTCCGTATAATGGTACAGGAAAATTACCTTGGAAGCTCGAGTGGGCTGCTAAATGGCCTAGTAAGAATGTAGTTGTTGAATTTGCTGGAAAAGATCATTTTGCTGCAAATGGTTCTAGAGATATTGCAGTAATGGTTTGTAAAGAAGTTTTAGATTATACTCCTCCTTATCCTTCAAGTAGAACTGAGGTTGGACAAGGGTATGAATTTTTTAATATTCAAGGTAAGAAGATGAGTACTTCTAAAGGATTAGGTGTTGGATTTGCTAAGATGGCTGAAAGAATTCCACCTAAGATTTTAAGATTCATAATTGCAAAAACTAAACCTAGAAGCGTAATTGATTTTGATCCTGAAAGAGAACATGATATATTATTGTTATATGATAAATATGATACTGATGAAAGAATTTATTATGGAGTTGATAAAGTTAGTAAAGATGAAAAGAGAGTTATTAGTAGAGTGTATGAACTTGCTCAAATTGGAAAAATAAGAAAAACTATTCCTCCACAAATTTCATTAAGACATGCAAGTTTAATTGCTCAATTATCTAGTGATAATGAAGAATGTATTCGATTATTACAAAAATCTGATCATATTAAATCTAAAATTTCTAAAGCAGATAATGAGTATCTTATTGAAAGATTGAATTCTGCAAGATTGTGGCTAAAAGAATTTGCTCATGATAAATATAAGTTTACTTTGCAAGATGTGGTTAGTTTTAAAGTAAAAGAAATTTTAACACCTAAACAAATTGATAGTGTTAGATTATTGGTTAAGAAATTAGAAAGTAAAAAATATACTAATGATAGCTTATTTGAAGAATTTTATACTATATGTACTGAATCAGGAATGAAAAATACTGAATTTTTTGAAACCTGTTATCAAGTACTTATTGGTAAAAATCAAGGTCCAAAATTAGCTACATTAATATTATCTGCTGGTGTTGATCGAATTATTAAAATTTTAAAGCAAATTTAACTTGGCTTCTAATGTAGATTTAGACTTATTTTCTACAAACACATGATGATGATGTGGTATGTACAATTCTTTTCGAACTTTTCTTATTCTTGGTACTTTAAATGGATCAATTGATTTATAAAGTTCTATTTTTTTATATTTACCTATCTCGTATGTGGACATTCTTCTATCTCCTTCCACACCTTTTTTCTAAATGACTAGAATTTAGTCTGATATTTTTCCCAGATAATATTTAGAAGATTGTTAAGATATATAAAGATTACTGCAATCTACTGCTATGATGTAGAATTACTTTAAGAAATATTCTGGAAATCTTTTTTCAAGTGCTGATAAAGGAATTTCATCTTCTTTCCTTATAGCTTCTATTTCTTCTCGCGTCATATTATTAAAAAAAGGTCTACGCATTTCTTCTAAAATATCTAAAATTTCTTTTGTTGAATAATTTTTAAATCTAGCAACATATTGATCAATTTCTTCGAGTTCTTCTTGAGTAACCTTATAGCTCATTTTCATATTTTTATCTAAATGAAAAACCTTTATATAATTATTGAATATAATAAGGATATGAAAGAAAGACCTAAAACAAAAGTTAGAGATATTTTTGGTATTTTAAAATTTAAAGAAAGTACCGATAAAATTATGAAAGATGTAGATAAAGATCTTTGGGGTGAAGAATAGTTAAGAAGTAGAATTGCTACAAATATTTGTGTTCATTGTTGTTGCATTTACACCATATCTTCTGAAAATTAATGGCTTAACATATTTGTTAACAAAGGGTTTTGTTTTTAGAATTTCTCCTACTGCATAAATGTAATCTGATTTACTCATGAATGCATAAATTGATGCAATTGGTTCTTTAACTCTTGTTTTAATTAATCTTTGTCTGAATGCAACAATTCCTTTTCGAATTAATTCTACTCTTTGGTCTTTTGTAAATTGATCTGTTTCAAAGAAAGGTGTATCATGCTTACCTGGATGTGATAAGCTTAGATAATCTTCAACATTAATTAAGAAGCGTGCATTTTTCTCAATCCAAGAATAAAGTTCTGTTCCGGGATATGGTACTGCATTATTGAAATTAATTTTATCTGCATTAACTTTTTTGATTAATTCAATTGTCATTAATGCATCTTCGTATGTTTCTTCAGGATGACCTATGATAAAATTTGCTGTTGTTTCTATACCTGCTTTCTTGGTCATATCAATTGCTTCAAGTGCTTTTTCTATCGTGATACCTTTTTTAATTACTTTTAGAACTTTAGTACTACCTGATTCTAACCCGTATGTGATTGCTGTTACACCTGCTTGTTTCATTTTTTGTAATAATATAGGATTAACATCGTTTACCCTTATTCCATTAAATAATCTTAATTCTATTTTTAGACCTTTTTGTACAATTAAATCACAGATTTGTTCTACTCTTTTTGGAATAAAACTAAATTCATCATCATTAATATCAAACTTTTTCATTCCTCTATTAACCCAATATTCTAATTCTTTAACTACATTTTCTGGAGATCTTACTCTGAATTTATAACCCATTGTTAAATTAATTGAGCAGAATACACATTTGAAAGGACAACCACGACTAGTTACTATTGGGACTACACTTCGTTGCCATCCATAATATTTATCTAATTCAAATAAATCATAAGCAGGTATTGGTAGTTCATCTAAATTATCTACCATTGGCATATTTTCTGTTTCGATTATTGCACCTGAATCTTTGTATAATAAACCCTTAACTTCAGAATAATTTTTGTCTTTGTTAATTACTTTATCAATTAATTGTAAGAATGATAATTCACCTTCTTGTTTTACACCAAAATCTAAACCTTGACATTCTTCGAAAACTTTTGATTTGAATGATGCTAAATGTGTTCCACCTGCAACTGTAATTGTATTGGGATACAAATCTTTGATTTTGTTTATCATTGCATAACATATTTTAATTCTAGTAGCAATTAATGTAAAACCAATCATTTGTGGTTTGTATTCTTCAATTAATTTGATTAAATAATCAAAATCATAACCTAATCTCATATCTAAAACTTTGACATCAACATTATTTTCTAATAGAACTGAAGATAATTGTGCGATACCGTAATGCGGAGAATCTGGTTTAGCATACCTAGTTGTTTCTTCTGGCATTAAATTTGTAGCTAGATTTAAATTGGGAAATACAAATAGAACTTTGAACCCCTTTAAATCGTAGCCTTTTAGTTTTGCTACTTCCATATATTCTTTTTGTTAAATTCGATTTATATAATTTCCTGTATTGTCTGCGAAAGCTTTATATATCCTAGATGAGCTATTTAATTGAACTAAGGCTTAAATCCTTAAAAAAACGTATAATTTGGAGGTGGAGATTTTGGCAGAATTATTAGTGGTTAGATCTAAAGTAAAAGAAATGACTAAATTAAATGTTGCTTCTGATTTTGCAGATGCTTTAAGTAAAGTGGTTGAAGGATTATTAAAAAGAGCAGAAGAAAGAGCAAAGGCTAATAAAAGATCAACTTTACAGCCGAGAGATTTGTAAGCTCTCTTTTCTTTTTTTTAATTTAAGATATCAAATAATTTTAATACTTGTTCTCTTTTTATTTTTCTTAAACACAACTTTGGTAAAAGTTGATAAAACTAAAAATAGGTTATGAAAGAAAGATGTCAAAAGCTAAAGGTACTAGACTTGAAAGAGAATTGTTTCATATGTTTTGGACAAATTCTTGGGGTAGTATTCGAGTTGCTGGTTCTGGATCTACATCATTACCTGCTCCTGATTTGTTAGTTGGTAACAGTAAAAGGTTCCTTGCAATTGAATGTAAAGCTGGAAAAGAAAAACGTTACATTAGGAGAGGACAAGTTGAAGAATTAGTGGAATTTTCTACTAAGTTTGGTGCTGAACCTTGGATTGCTGTACGTTTCAATAATATGGGTTGGTATTTTTTAGGTGTAGACAAATTACAAGATACTAAAGGTGGTAATTTTGTTGTAGATAAAGAATTTTGTAAATTGAATGGGATTACTTTTGAGGATTTTATTAAGGAGTAACTTGAATGATCATTAAAAGATTCCCTGAAGATTTTAAAGTTGAAGAAGTTACTAAAGTTAAAGAAGATTCTAATGGTAATTATTCGGTGTATTTACTTACTAAAAATGGAATTGATACTTTAGGTGCAGTTAATATTATTAAAAAAAAGTTTAGATTAAATGATAAGCAAATTGGTGTTGCAGGATTAAAAGATAAACATGCTTTTACAACACAGTATATTTCTATTGAAGGAAGACAAGGAAATAAATTTGATTTCCAGGAAAGAAGTTTAAGTTTGAAATTTGTTCATTATACTAAAGAACCTATTTTAGTAGGGTTATTGAGCGGTAATAAGTTTGAGATTACTGTGAGACAGATTAGAGATTCTTATGTTCAAAAATTACAGGAAAGATCTAAATTAATTGGTTATGGAGTACCTAATTATTATGGAGAACAAAGATTTGGGAGTTATTCTGGAAAAAAAGGTTTTATTGGAAAGTATTTGATTATGGGTGATAATGAAAAAGCTTTACGAATTTATTTTACGCATTATATCAAGAGTGAGAATCAGAGAATTAAAGATATGAAAAGGTTTATTGATGAAAATTGGGGTGAATGGAAGAAGTGTATTGAATATATTTTAAGCAAAAAAATTAAATCTTCAGTTAAGATAAGAATTTTAAGGCAATTAGCTAAGACTAAGGATTTTAATGAAAGTGTTCTACTTATTCCAAATAAAGAGACTAGATTATATGTTGAAGCGTATCAGAGTTATATTTGGAATGAAATTACAAGAAGAGTGATTGAATTTTATGGGAATAAAACATTTACATTGAGTTATAATGCTGGAATTTATTCTTTTTATGATCGAATTAAGGATAGCAGTGTTGATTTATTATATGAAACTAAATTTAATTTAAAAGATATTGAAGCACCTGAACAAGTATATGAAATAATTAATAGATTAAAGAAAGATATTTTGAAAAAGGAAGGTATAAGTGAGAATTTGATTAATAAAAAAATATCTTCATCAGGAAGTTTGAAATTGAGAAACATAATTATTTTTCCTAAACGGTTTTCATTAAGTAATATTACTAAAGATGAAGCTTATAATGGCTATTTGAAGGTTAAATTAAGATTTGAATTGCCTCCTGGGTGTTATGCGACGATGGTAACTAGAGTTTTGTTTAAACAGTAAAATTTCGAAATCTTTATTAAAGGTGTAATTTCTAATTAGATCTAATGAGAAATGTTGTATCAAGAGTTATTGTTGAAATTATAGGTGCTCCTAAAGAACATGTAGATAGTGTAGTTGAGCAAGTTGTTGATAGTCTTAAAGATAGAGATGGAGTTAAGTTATTAACTTCTAAGACTTTTGAACCTGCAGAAACTGAAAATAAGTTGTGGAGTGGTTTTTGTGAAATGGAAATACAAACTTCGACTATAAGCAAATTAATGGATTTTTGTTTTGATTTTATGCCTAGTTCTGTAGAAATATTACATCCAACTGAGACTGAGATGAAAGCTATGGATGTACAAAATTTGATGAATGATATGTTAGGAAGATTACACCATTATAATACTATTATTAAAACATTACATGCTGAGAATACCCATTTGAAAAGTAAATAATTATTTCATTTTTTTAATATAATCATTAAATTCTTCTTTTTTAGTTTTGGTTTTTGAACTTGTAAAATATCCTATTAGGACTAATATTATTAAAATTACGATAATTATTGATGCTGGACTTGCTGGTTTTTCCTCTGGTATTTCTTCTTCTAATAATTCTTCTTCTTCAAGTAAATCTAGATCTTCGTTATCTTCTGATTTGGATTCTGTTTTTATTGATATTATTTCTGAAGTTGGTTCTTCAATTAGTTCATTAAATGTAACTGAAATTTGGATCGGTATTATTTTTTCTTTATTATTAAATTGAATAACTAAATTTCCTTCATAAGATGAATATTTTGCTGCTAAATCTCTGTTGATTAATAATTCGAAATGTGAATTTGATAGATGATTTATTTGGCTAAATGAGGTTTGATTTAATTCTATTATTTCTGGAAGTTCATTAGTTAAACTTAATTTGATATTACTAATTGATGAATTGATTTTGTTATTTAAAATTAGGATTCCTTTTTTTGAAGTTTGATCTGAAATTTCTAAATTTAATGAAGTAAGCAATGTTAATTGATCTTTATCTTTAAGATATAAATCCAAATCTGGTTCTTGTTTAAATGTTAGGAAGTATATTGGAATGACATAATTATTAATTGTGATAGATGATTCTTGATTTGTAATCTTATTAGGATCAATTGAGAATGTAATTCTTTTTGTATCTTGTTTTTGCAATGTGAAGGATGTATCGTGAAGTTTTATTGCTGGTTCATTTGTTGTTATTTGGATTGTTGATCTTTGATCTGTTGGGTTTTTTATTTCTAAATAGTTGATTGGACCTGGATAAATTATTACACCTGGATTTATTTTAAGAATAGTATCCGTTTTGGGTTTTATTTCTAAACTGGCATTAAATGTTTTTATTTTAAGAAAACTTGTTTCTAATGTTTTAGTATCTTTAATTAAAAATAAATAATTTCCTGGATTGAGATTTGTTGTATCAAAATAAACGAAATATTTGGTTTTTGTGATTTTTTGGAAAAAGAATGGAATTTGTTGTTTAGTATTGTTTAAAGTTAATTCTAAATTTGATGTTTTAATTTCTTCAAATAATTCAGGAATGACAATTTCTAATTGTGCTGTTTCACCTTGATTGTATGTTTCTTGAATTGACTTGATATCAGCTACAACAAATGTTGATAAAATGATAAGGAAAAATAAAATTTTAGAAGTCATTTTCCTAATAATTTCTTAGCTTCTCTTAATGATTTTTCTAAATCTAATTCTAATTTTGAACTTGATTCTTTAGTTTGAGATTTGGATTGTGCTTCAGGAAGTGGTTGTCTTTGCGGTGTGCTAAATAAGTTAAATGATTCTGGTTGTTTTTTGGATGAGGGTTTGAATGTTGTAGTTTTTGATTTGTTCATAAAGTAATATGCTATGAAAATAATTAATCCTATGAAAATGAATAAAATAAACCATAACATAAATCCAGAACTTTCTTCATCTTCTTCTGGAGGTAATTCGTCATCTGGTTCATCATCTGTTAATTCTTCTTGACAATCTAAAGGACAATTATCTACTGTTTCTCCTAAATCTGATTCACACCTACCGTTCTTAACACATAAAGTTTCTGTTGTTTCTTGATCATCTGCACAGACTTTAGATTGAGTATAGTTACATGTATCTGCATTTTTACATGTTCTTGTTTGTAATCCAGATGAACAATCTGACCAAATATCACAATCTCTTAATTCAGGACACTGAGAATCTTGAGTTTGAGTTCCTAAATCACCAATTGCAGCTTCGGAGTAAACTCCATATAATACCATTGCTGTATCTCTTATATTTGTGTTCCAGGAGCCATCATTTAACCTTTTAGATTCTATCCATGATCTAGCTTGTTCTATTTCTTGATCAAATTGTTGAGATGCTCTTAAAGCTTTAATTGCTAATGCTGTATTGAAAATATTACTATTAAATGATCCTTGTGGATCTTGAAGTTTTACTAATTGATTGGCATAATTAATATCTTTAGTAATTAAGTACATTAAAGCTAAATTTTGTGCTTGTTGATTTAATGTTTTTTTCATCCAAACTAAAGTTGTTAAATCTTGCCTGTTGGAATCTACTAATGCTAAATTTGTAAATAATGTGGAGAATTCGTCTCCGTAGTTACCATTGTTAATTGTATAAGTTTTGGTTGTATCTTGGGATAATGCATCTGTTAAATAATAAGTATTTTGTTCTTTGTAATTAATAACTATACCTGGACTTCCTAAATTGGTACATGTAACTGTTACTGGTAATGAAGGATTTGATTTTAATAAATCTGATTCTAAACATTGTCCTAAATTAAATTCAGTTGTAGGAGTTTTACATTTTGCTGAAGTTACATAACCCTGATCAACTTTAACTGTGAATTCTGTTAATTGTAAAGTGTTTTGTTTTTTGTAAGAAATTTTACATTCACCGCTGCTTTGCGTGATTAATTCTAAAACCCAATCACCTGATAATTGAGAATTTTGTTGTGATAATAACCAATTAATACTATTTGTTATGTCTTGGCCTTGAAGATTTAAAGCCATGATCGCTAATGCAGTATCTTCTGTTGTACATTTAGATGCTGGCCAGCATGAATCTGTTGGAGATTTTAAAGAACTTAATTCTGTAATTTTTTTATCAAAAGTTACTTGATCTTTTCCGTGAAAAGCTAATGCGGTTAAACCGAGATCAAATGGACTTGTTATTGGTTTATCTTTTAACCAAATGTAGGATTGTGTAAGATTATCTGCAGAAACAGTAAATGATAAAAGTACGAACAGACTTAAAATTAGAATGATCAACCTAATTTTCATTAACACAACCTCTTTTTTTATACATAATATAGTTTATACAAGTCTAAGATGATTTATATAACTTTCTGTACATAAAAGTTTAAATATTCCTTATTGTTTTTCAACTGAATATAATAAAAGGGGTTTCAATTATGTCGTATGTTCTCAGATTAAGAGAAATTAAACCAGATCAATATGATCTTATAGGACCATTAGCAAGAAATATTGTAAATGTACATAATATTGGTTTGTCTACTCCTGTAGGTTTCTGTGTTACTAATCTTAGTTTTAAAAATTTCTTAACAATGTTGAAAAATGAGATTGATGAATACTTAAGAAATGTTAACAAAGAAAATAACAATGATGTTACTAATGCAGTTAGAAAAGTTCAAGAATTGATTCTTAAAACTGAATTACCATACGGTTTACAAAATGAAATTTTGAAATTTTACACCAGTTTAAATTTAAATATTGATGTATACAAAAGTGCAACTTCTGAAGCTTTGAATATTATTAGAGCTGGTAGAGAAACACCTTATGTAATTTTAAGACCTTCAACATTTTCCACACATAATTCCTTAACTGTGAAAGGAAATCAAGAATTGATTAGATGTGTTAAGAAAATATGGGCTGATAGCATAACTAATGAGAATGTATTTGATTTTGAAACATTAAGTACACCTGTTTTAATTCAGAAAATGTTGAATCCTGATAAATCAGGATATTTAACTCCCGGTGATATGACCACAATTAAAATTTGCCTAGGATTTAATGATCATGAACAAGTTTATGATACTTACCTTGTTGATAAAAATAGTTTTGAAATTATAAATAAAATACCTAGAAAACAATCTTGGTTTATTATTAAAGACCCTTATTTAGGTGGAACTATTAAAAAAGAGTTACCTGATTATAAAACTGAATTAGAAAAATTGGATAGTTTTGAAATTCAAAAATTAGTTAAAATTAGTAATTATCTTAAAGAAAATTTAGTTAATGATATTGAAATTGAATTCAGTGTTGAGAGAGACAATGTACATATAATCAATATTAAGGAATTTACTGGTGGTTCTACTGATCATGGTTATACTGATGATATTGAACAGGAATTAAAAAAAGTTGAAGAAAATATTATATTAAAAGGCGTTAATGCTAGTCCTGGTGTTATTAGCGGTAAAGTTAAAGTTATACATTCTAGTACTGAATTGGCTATTGGTGATCAGGAATTTATTCTTGTTTGTTCTGATTTAAATGGAATTGATATTAATAATCCTAAAATTATTGGTATAGTTACAGATAATGGTATAAGTAATGGGTATAGTTTTTCTGTTCCTACAGTCTTGTCTACAAATGGTGCTACTTCGATTTTGAAAGATGGACAGAATGTAACTATTGATGGGACTAATGGTGTAGTATATGATGGTGGATTTAATGAAAAAGGTGAATCTGAAACTGTTACTGAAATTAAAGTTAATGTAAGTGATCCTAAAGATTTGGATGGTATTGAGTTTGATGGAATTGGTTTGTTTAGATCTGAGAAATTTATAATTAAGAGAGGAATACATCCTTTTGAATATCTTAAGAAAGGTCAAAGAGATGAACTTGTAAAAAATTTAGTTGAGGATATTATTTCTGTTGCTAAATTAGCGAATAATAAAAATTTGTGGTATAGAACTTTTGATGCTTTGTCTAGTGATTTTAAAAATTTAGAAGGTGGATATGTTGAACCTAATGAAGTTAATCCTTTGTTAGGATGGAGAAGTATTAGAAGAGATTTAAGCGGTCCGGAATTATTAAAAATTCAATTTGAAGCTATTAAGAAAGTACAAGAATCTGGATACCCTAATATTGGAATTATGATTCCGATGATAACCGATGTTAGTCAAGTTAAAGATGTTAAAGAAATTCTTAGGCAAGTTGGATTAGAACCTCAAGAAGAAATTGACTTTGGTATTATGGTTGAAACACCTGCTGCTGTACAAATGATTAAGAAATTATGTAAAACGGGATTAGATTTTATTTGTATTGGAATTCATGATTTAGCACAACTTACTTTAGGTGTTGATATGAAGAATCCTAAAGTTTCTAAATGGTTTGATGTTATGCATCCTGCTGTTTTACATCAGATCCTTTATACTATTAAAATTTGTAGAGAACATAATATTGAGGTTTCTGTAGCTGGAGATTTTACAGGTAAAACAGATATTGTGGATTGGTTAGTTAGTGAAGGTATAGAAAGCATTTCTTCAGAACCTCAATCTATTAATGAAATTAGAGCTATAGCTTCTAAAGCTGAGAAAAAGATGCTTTTAAAAGTGGCTAGAAATGAAGCTTAGTAGTCATTAAGTAGTAGTTACAAATCGAAAGATTTATAAATGTAAAAATTTAAGAATACTTCTAATAAGGTTTAATCCTTATGGCGAAAAGGAGAAAAATTCAAATGACAAAATTACAAGATACAAAAGTTTTAGTTGAAGCTAGTAAAAATGCTCTTAAAGCTGGTTTACAAGCAGCTACACCTGAAGCAGCAGTTACTGCATTTAAAGGTGCAGTTGGAACAGCTATAAATACATGGATAGGCGGTACTGGTGTTAATCAAGGTAGATTAACTGCTTTGACTGGGCCTATATACACACCTGTTGCTGAAGGTTTGAGAGGTTTGAAAGAAGATCCAAGTAATCCTCAAGCAATTCAAGCTTATGCAAAAGCAGTTGGTAATATTTACGGACCTGCATTAGGTTACACTGATGAAATTGCTACTGAAGAAGGTTGGGCACCTGATCCTAAAGACGTAAGAGAAAGTCTTGAACAAAAATTATTAAAAGCTTTACAATAAGCTTTTATTTTTTAATTATTATTTTCTTCATTTCTTCTACAAATTCATGTGTTATTGAATAGTATCTATCGTATTCTTTACCATTAATTGTTTTTATTTCTCTTCGTACTATTTTTTTGAATATCACATACATTTCATGCATTATATCTGCATATTTACCTTTGATTAATTTAGGTGTAACTAATTTCTTTTCTAACATTAATGAAACATGTTCTGGTGTTGGAGGTATTTCTCCTATTTTCATTAATGCTGCATGTGCTGCATCGATACATGCCCAATATAAATCTACAACTGCAGTAAGTAAATGTTGTTCTGCTTTAGTAATTGAAGCTGGAGCCATACTAAAATAGGTGTATACTGCTTCTTTAGTAGGTCTAATTCTTCCTTGTTCTAATAAGATCTGTAATGGATCAAAGAATCCTGTATCTATTAATGAAACTCCACCTCTTAGAATGTTAATTGCTACTGGGTCGCCTGCACGGATGTATTCCCAAAAACTAGATAATTTCATTGATTGAATATGCAATCTTTTTGGATCTACTTCTGATATTGTTTTTTCTGTAATTATTCTGTAAGTTTCAACTAATTCTTTTGTGAATTTAATTCTTACATCATCTAAAATAATTAGGATGTCAATATCTTTTTTAGGATTAGTAGAACCTGTTGTTGTAGAACCGAATAATATTAATGCTTGTACAAAATTACCTAATTCTTTGTACAATTTTTCTGAAAATTTCCTTGCAATATCATAATCTTCTTTGTTGTATTTAACTTGTTTTTCTCTTTTTTCAATATCGAATTCCACGTTCTATCAACCTCTTTTTTAATGTAATTCTGTTTCTGACCAAACTGACCAGTCTTTTGAAAATCTTGCTGCTGCTTCACCGATCATATAATTTGGAGATGGTGTACTTCTTAAATATGAACCTTCAATATCTGTCCACGATTGTTGTACTGAATCAATCCTATAAATTGGTGATCTTGCTGTACGCCATCCTGCTAATACTGATTGGTATTCTCTACCTTCACCTTGACCACCAGGTTCTACAATGATTTCTCCTTTAAAATCTATCTCTTTTAAGTGATCCATGAATTCTTTTACAGGAGCATTACCTTCACCAGGACTTAAGTGTTCATCACCATAACCAAAGTTATCTGTTAAGTGTACATGGCCTAATACACCTGAATCTGTTAAATCTTTAACTTGAGTTAATAGCCATTTTTTGAAATCATCAGGCTTACCTTGATAATATTGGCGCCACATATTTGCGTGACCAATATCGAAAGTAGCTTTGATATGGTTTTCTGCTATTTTATCTGCTTCTTTTTCAGATTTATGCTGAAACTGCTGTAATTTCTTTGACATTTCTTTTCTGGATTCGATAATTATTTCTTTTAATTCTTGAGGGTGACTACCATAAATTTCTGGTGTCCAGTTTTCTGGTGCGATATATAACGGTTGTTTGAAACCTTTTGCTTGTTCTACGGCATATGCACGTATTGCAGCATCTGATATACCATCTGCCGATTGTTCTAAAGCGTATTTTTTAATTGGTTTTTTTGCTTGAATATCTCTGATAACTTCTTCTCTTTGCCGACCATATGATTTTGCTGCTTCATCATATTGGTCCACTTGTCTATCAACTTTCTCAATAAATTCATTTAGGAATAAGTCTGGATTATTTTTAAGTTTGTTAATATCATCCTGAGATTTGAATAATTCTTTTTTCTTAACTAAACCTGATTTTTCTAAAAATTCTTTTAAAATCTGATTTGTTTCTTCTGGATTTTTGGAATTTTGTTTTGCATTTTCATATTTAGTCCTAATATTTTTAATATTGGTTGACAATTCTCTATTTTCAGCAGCTTCTCTTGCTCTTAATTTTTCTTCAGCTTCAACTCTTTCTAATTCTTTTCTTAAAAAATCAACATATAATAATTGTGCTGGATCTTTCATATCTTTAACAGTTTGTGCATCAAAATTTTTATCTTTTAATAGTTGTTGACGAATTCTTTCTGCATGTTCTTCATTTTTGTAATAGTCAATTCCTCTTGATACAAAATTATATCTACCTGTTTCAGGATTTGGTGGAAGTGGTTTACCTGTTTTTTCATCTTCTTCAGGAACATAAACTTCTAAATCTGAACGCAAGGCTTCAATTTTTCCTGTTTTAGTATCAACTAATCTGATTGGAGCTTTTTCATCTTTATATGATGCAAATTTATGTGGACTTTGTTTATAATATTCTTCTTCAGGTTGTGTCAATCCTCTTGGATATTCACCTAAGTGAATAACAATTGGTGTACCTTCTTTTGGACCATTAGTATTTACTGTATCACTTGCAAAATCAATTGCTCTTTCAATTTCTTTCAAAGTTCTTGCTTGATTTTCTTTATCAAAACGATCTTGATTCCATCCT
>Ga0209542_10004532_pt1 | contig 28500 bp, 26 predicted proteins | sample RifCSPhighO2_01_FD_184028 | JGI IMG/M metagenome (GOLD analysis project Ga0209542, IMG submission 184028) | Soil microbial communities from Rifle, Colorado - Rifle CSP2_plank highO2_0.1 (SPAdes) (version 2) | ecosystem: Environmental > Terrestrial > Deep subsurface > Rock core/Sediment ...
CTTCGTATAGAATCCCGAAACATTTGCTACGAGCCGATTGAGTCCTGGCTGCGCTTTTAGTAAAAGGTTTTAGTGCGGGGAAGCCTTTTAGTAAAAATCTCATAACGTTTTTATCCTACGGCGGACAACGCCGCATGGATACCTTGTTAATATGGCGAAACAGAAGTCAGTGCGACCGCAGAAGTATTTCGGGAAGTTTCGAGAGCCGCTCATCAAACTCCCCAGTCTCGTCGAAAGCCAGATAAAATCGTTCACCGACTTCGTGGAAGGTGGAGCCGAACGTGTGTTCAAGGAATTCTCCCCGATTTCCGACCACTCCGGCAAAAAATTTGAGCTCAAGCTCGTGAAGTTCACTTTCGGTGAACTCCGCTGGGACGAGCATCATGCGAAGCGCGCCATGCGTACCTACGAGGCACCGCTTTCGATGATTGTAAAATTGAAGAACAAAACGACCGGCGAAGAAAAAGAGCAGGAAATCTTCCTCGCCGACTTCCCATGGATGACTGCACACGGCACATTCATCATCAACGGCGTCGAGCGCATCGTCGTTCCACAGCTCGCACGTTCATATGGTGTATTTTTCGAATCAGTACCCTACAAAGGCAAGAGCTATTTCGCCGCAAAAATCATTCCCGCCCGCGGTGTATGGATTGAAATCGAATCCGACGCAGACGGCGGCATCTACGTAAAAATCGACCGCAAACGCCGTTTCCCGGTAACCTCGCTCCTCCGCGTACTCGGTCTGGGGACAGACAAGGAGATTGCAGGTCGATTCGCAAAGTCTTCTCCGGCATCGGAAGCAATCGCCGCAACACTCGGTCATGACACCGCACACACGATGGACGAAGCGTTCGTCGAAATCTACCGCCGGCTCCGCGATGGCGACATCGCGACAGGCGACACCGCACGCGACCACGTACTCTCAATACTCTCTCCCGACCGCTACGACTTCTCTCGTGTCGGCCGATTCCATTTCAACCGCCGATTCGGCCTCAGCATCAAAGAGGCCGACCTCGCTCAGGCGACCCTCACGCTCGACGACGTGGTCCGCATCGTGACCCACATCGCAGAGAGCAATGTGAATCCGACAGCAGAGGCCGATGACATCGACCACCTCGGCTTCCGCCGTGTCCGATTCGCGGGCGAACTCCTCGAACAGCGCATGCGCGTGGGCCTTTCCCGCATGAAGCGCAACATTCAGGACCGCATGGCGATGGTAGACCCGGAGACTTCTTCACCGGTTCAATTCGTAAACCCGCGTCCTTTCCAAGCTGCAATCCGTGAATTCTTCACGACCGACCAGCTCTCGCAGTTGATGCAGCAATACAACACGCTCGACGAAATCGAACACCTCCGCACCCTTTCGACACTCGGTCGCGGCGGCCTCACTTCGGAACGCGCAGGCCTCGAAGTGCGTGACGTGCACTCTTCGCACTACGGCCGCGTCTGTCCGATTCACACACCGGAAGGTAAGAACATCGGTCTCGTCTTGCACATGTCGCTCTATGCCCGCCCCAACGAGTTCGGCATCATCGAAACGCCGTATGCGAAAGTGGAGAAGGGCACCATCACAAAAGAAATTGTCTACTTGAATGCGCTCGAAGAAGAGCAGTACGCAATCGCGCACGCCGCAACCTCGCGCGACGAAGACGGCAAAATCAACGAAAAGTTTGTCGATGTCCGCCTCGAAGGCCGACCGACTCTCGTTCGTCGCGAAGACGTGAGCTTCATGGAAGTGGCGACCAACCAGCCGTTTTCCGTCGCAACAGCGCTCATCCCGTTCGTAGAAAACGACGACGCAAACCGCGCACTCATGGGTTCGAACATGCAGAAACAGGCCGTTCCGCTCGTTGTCCCCGAAGCCCCGTTCGTCTCCACCGGCATCGAATCTGTCGCAGCTCGCGATTCCGGCCGCCTCATCATTTCCGAAGAGAGCGGCGAAGTTTCTTACGCCGATGCGCAGGTCATCAAAGTAAAAAATAGCGACGGCAAAACAAAAGAATATCCGCTCGTGAATTTCTCCCGTACCAACGGCTTCACCCCGTTCCATCAGCGACCGCTCGTCAACGTGGGAGATAGTGTGAAGAAAGGTACGGTACTCGCAGACACCTCGACTTCGGTCGGCGGCCAGCTCGCCATCGGGCAAAATGTCCGCGTCGCGTTCTTGCCGTGGTTCGGCGCCAACTTCGAAGACGCCATCGTCATTTCCGAGAAGCTCGCCAAAGAGGCACGATTTACTTCTATTCACATGGAAGAATTTGTCTGCGTCGTCCGCGACACGAAGCTTGGTCCCGAGGTCACAACCCACGACATCCCCAACGTTTCAGAATTCAAACTCCGCAACCTCGATGAAGACGGTGTTGTCCGCATCGGTGCGGAAGTCCGCCCCGGCGATATCCTCGTCGGCAAGGTCACGCCAAAAGGCGAAACACAGCTCACTCCGGAAGAGCGCCTCTTGCACGCAATCTTCGGTGAAAAAGCGAAAGACGTGAAAGACACATCGCTCCGCATGGAAGGCGGCAAGCGTGGCCGCATCATCGGCGTCAAAGTGTTTTCTCGTGAGACGGGCGACCAGCTCGAAAGCGGCGTCATCAAGCGTGTGCACATTGAAGTCGCACAGCTCCGCACGATTTCAGTCGGCGACAAGCTCGCAGGCCGCCACGGTAACAAGGGCGTGATTTCCCGCATCTTGCCCGAGGAAGATATGCCATTCGACAAAGACGGAAACCCGGTGGACATCATCTTGACCCCGCTCGGCGTGCCATCGCGTATGAACTTGGGCCAAATCCTCGAACTCCACCTCGGACTCGCGGCAGACTTGCTTGGATACCAAGCGGTGGTGCCGTCTTTTGCCGGTGCGACAGGCGAGGAAATCAGTGCGGAACTCGAATCCGCCGGTGTTGACCCGACAGGCAAGCGCCAACTCTTCGACGGACGCACGGGTGAAGCGTTTGCACAGCCGGTGTCGGTCGGCGTTATGTATATGTTGAAGCTTCACCACATGGTGGAAGACAAGATTCACATGCGCTCCATCGGTCCATACTCGCTCACGACCCAACAGCCGCTCGGAGGAAAAGCACAGAACGGCGGTCAGCGTGTCGGAGAAATGGAAGTGTGGGCATTCCTCGGCTACGGCGCCGCATACTCTCTCCGCGAAATCCTCACCATCAAATCAGACGACATCTTGGGACGCTCAGCGGCATTCGATGCAATCGTCTCCGGCAAGCGAATCGAAGAAACAAATACTCCCGCAACCTTCAATGTTTTGGTCCGACATTTGCGAGGCCTTGGAATCGACATCGAATTCCTCGAAACTTCACCGGAACTTTAATCGCCTACGATCATAAAAAAATATATGTCACTCCAAAAGAAAAAAGACATGATTCCGCAGGAATTCGAAGCGGTCGCGATGCGACTCGCTTCTCCTGACCGAGTATCTGAATGGTCGTACGGCGAAATCACGAAGCCGGAAACCATCAACTACCGCACCCAGCGCCCGGAAAAGAACGGTCTCTTCGACGAGCGTGTATTTGGTCCTGAAAAGGATTACGAATGTTACTGCGGCAAATACCGCGGCATCCGTTTCCGCGGTATCGTCTGCGAAAAGTGCGGCGTGGAAATCACCCGTGCCATCGTGCGCCGCGAACGCATGGGTCACATCGACCTCGCGACACCGGTCGCGCACATCTGGTTCCTCCGCGGAATTCCAAGCCGCATCGCACTCATGCTCGGTCTCTCCGCTGCAGAAGTTGAAAAGGTAGTCTACTTCGCTGGCTACATCGTGACCTCAGTGCAGGAAGAAGAGCGCCAGCGCCTTTTGAAAGACCTCGAACAGGAGTACGCATCGAAGAGCAAGGCAGCGGCAAATGCCGACGTGAAGACCGTGCTCAAAGAAAAGGCGACCAAGGCAAAGAAAGAAATCGAATCAATTCGTCAGGGAGTCGTCCTCGACGAAGCGGCGTACCACCTTTTTGCGGTGAAGTACGGCGCGATGTTCCGCGCAGCAATCGGCGCCGAAGCCCTCTACCAAATACTCAAACAAATTAATCTCGATACCTTCATCAAGAAATTGAAGGAAGATTATGAGAAGGCAGGTGCCGCAGAACGCGACAAGCTTCGAAAGCGCCTCGCACTTTCCGAAGCACTCAAGCGTGCAAATGTTCGTCCTGAATGGATGTTCATGACGCGTCTCCCCGTGGTACCACCGGCGCTTCGCCCGATGGTCGCACTCGAAGGCGGTCGCCATGCATCATCGGATTTGAACGACCTCTATCGCCGTGTCATCAACAGAAACAATCGTTTGAAACGATTGCTCGCCATCCACGCACCGGAAGTCATTCTCCGCAACGAAAAGCGCATCTTGCAGGAAGCGGTAGACGCATTGCTCGACAACTCAATGCGCCGCGGTGCAGGTGTGCTCGGCATACTCGGTGGCCGACGCCGCGCACTGAAATCTCTCGCCGACTACCTCAAGGGTAAGCACGGATATCTGCGCCAGAACCTCCTCGGTAAACGCGTCGACTACTCCGGTCGCTCCGTCATCGTGGTCGGCCCTGACCTCGCACTCGATGAATGCGGTCTTCCGAAACACATGGTGCTCGAACTTTTCCGACCATTCGTAATCCAAGGCCTCCTTGCACGCGAGCTCGCGTACAACATCCGTGGCGCAGGACGCCTCATAGAAGACGAGGCACCGGAAGTATGGCCGATTCTCGAAGAGGCGATTAAAGACAAATACGTGCTTTTGAACCGCGCACCGACTCTGCACCGCCAATCGATTCAGGCATTCCGCCCGGTCTTGATTGAAGGCAACGCAATCCAAGTGCACCCGCTCGTCTGCCCCGCATACAACGCAGACTTCGACGGCGACGCGATGGCCGTACACGTTCCGCTTTCCGAAGCTGCACAGCTCGAAGCGAAACTCATCATGTCTGCGAACAAGAACATTCTGAAGCCGGGCTCCGGCGACGTTGTCGTTGCTTCAAAACTCCTCGACATCGTTTTGGGCTGTTTCTGGATGACAAAGACAGTCGACGGCTTGAAAGGCGAAGGCAAAGCATTCCCGACAACCAATGCTGCAATCACCGCATACGATTTCGGCGCCATTGATTTGCGCGCAAAAATCAAAGTGTTGCCGTCTGAAAATCAAAAATACGCGCAATACGAAGGAAAAGTATTCGAGACAACCGTCGGCCGCTTGCTCTTCAACTCGGTGCTCCCGAATGACTTCCCGTATTTGAACGAGGAAATCACCAACAAGCGCATGAGTGCACTCGTCAATTCTCTCGTCACGCACTACTCGCTCGATGGTATCCCGGTAATTCTCGACAAAATAAAGGCATTCGGATTCCGCTACGCGACGCACGCAGGCATCACGTGGTCGCTTTCTGATGTGCGCGTGCCGCAGGTCAAGCACGAAATGATTCGTGCAGGACGCGAAGCAGCCGCCAAAGAACAGGAGAACTTCAACAACGGACTATTGACCGAAGACGAACGCCGCCGCATGACCATCGAAATCTGGGGCAAAGTCTCCAGCGATTTGCGTAAACATGTCGTCGACGCGCTCGATAACACTGGCCCGGTGCACGACATGATTACATCCGGTGCCCGCGGTTCCGTGGTGCAGTTGCACCAAATGGCAGGCATGAAGGGTTTGATTACAAACCCACGCGGAGAAATCATCGAATTCCCCATCACTTCAAGTTTGAAGGAAGGGCTCACGCCAATCGAATACTTCATCTCGACGCACGGCGCACGCAAGGGTCTTGCAGACACTGCGCTCAACACCGCACGCGCCGGTTACCTCACGCGCCGTCTCTTCGACGTCGCACACGACGTGGTGGTGCTCGAATCAGATTGCGGTACAAAAGATGGTGTTGTCATCAATCGCCCTGGCAAAGAGAACATCGGCGGTTCATTCTCGGACCGAATCCACGGGCGCGTACTCGCGGTAGAAGCCGGAGGATTCAAACGAAACACACTGCTCACACGCGATGATGCCAAGGCGGTAGAAGACGACGCCTCCGTCACACAAGTCACCGTGCGAAGCCCGATGAACTGCAAAGTTGCCCGCGGTGTCTGCCAGAAATGCTACGGCGTAGATTTGACCACGGGAGACATGGTAGATGTCGGTGAAGCGGTCGGCGTCATCGCCGCACAAGCAATCGGCGAACCGGGGACTCAGCTCACTATGCGTACATTCCACACCGGAGGTGTCGCGACCGCAGGCGGAGACATCACCATGGGTCTCCCACGCGTTGAAGAAGTGTTCGAAACACGCGCACCGAAACTTCCGGCGACAATCGCCCGCGTCGATGGTGTCGTGACCGACCTCGTAAAAGACGGTCAGGAGACCATCATTATGATTGCGCCTGAACTCGGCTCAGCAGGAAAGACCGCAAAAGCCGCAAAGAAGGATGCCGAATACCGCGTCCACCCGCTCCGCCAGATATTGGTAAAAGTCGGAAGCAATGTGGCGAAGGGAGATTTCCTCACCGACGGCTCGGCGGATATGGACGAACTCTTCAACTACGCCGGCAAAGAGCGTGCACAGGAATACATCATCAACGAAATCACACGCATCTACGAATTGCAGGGAGTTTCAACGGGTCGCAAGCACCTCGAAATCATCGTGAAGCAAATGTTCAGCCGTGTCTCGGTAGTTTCTTCGGGCGACACCGGAGTCTCCGCCGGCGAAATCATCGCAGACTTCGAGTACGAACGCTTGACCCGCGTGATGAAAGAACAGGACGGCGAGCCGCTCAAGGCGAAACAGCTCCTGCTCGGTATTACCGAAGTCTCACTCACCCGCGCATCCTTCCTCTCGGCTATCTCTTTCCAAAATACGCCACGCAAACTCGCTGAAGCGGCTGTCGGAGGCGCTATCGACCGACTGATCGGTCTTAAAGAGAACGTCATCATCGGTCGCCTTATTCCTGCGGGTACCGGATTCGCCGGCTCGAAAAAGCACGCGATGATAGAAAAAATGGAAGAGGAATTCGCAGCGAATGCACCGGCGGAAGTCACTCCGACAACCGAAAGAGATCGCGACACCGTAGAACGATAAATCTTCAACAAGGTTTGAACAAGCCAGACGTGCCTCGGCACGTCTGGCTTGTTTGAGGCTACCATTTACATGTCACTGTAAATGTGTTACAAAGTTGGCAGCGTGGAATTCACCGCCGCGCAGTCGCGGCTAACAAGACCGAGGAGTCATTATGGCCATCCAGATTACGTTGCGTGCGGAAAACATGACTGGCTTCCGCGCCCGACTCCGCGAGATCACCAAAGAGGAACCCCGAATCGCTACGCGCAATGTGCCGGAGGATGAGGGCAAGGTCTTCGTCATTCTCGCCGAAAAAGGACACCAGACGACCAGCGACCTTCGGGAATTAGCGGAGGCTTACAGAGGCGCATTCGAAATGATCTGATCTTACGATGCATAGCCCGGGCGGCATCCGCCCGGGCTTTCGCTTTGAGAGCGTATTAGTGAGTGATTTGTGGGCCTTCCGTACCAGTATTGCGTGGCGCTTATATGTGTTGTATAATATTTTATGGCACTGTGGAGGCAAGGAATATGCGCGAAGGTCGCTACGTCGTTCACGACGGGAAGAAAACCTACGTCGGCGTCGAGTTTGAAGATGTGGTTATCTTTTTCAACTACGACGATCTGATCAAGTCCACAAAAAGTAATGGCCCCGCGTATAGAATACGTCGCGGTGCCAAAGTCCGTTCGGTCAATAATAAACACGACTCGGAACCAAGGTCGGTCGCTATCCCGAGGCAGGTTCTCGAGCAGGTGAAAGGAGATCTGAAGCGACCATATTGAATTCAGAAAAGAGCCCGGGCGGCACGCGCCCGGGCTTTCGCTTTTTATATTCGGAGAGCGCATAATAGGCGGGATGGCGGACACGGTTCAACAAATTAAAGACCGACTTTCGATTGTCGATGTCGTATCGCAATATACGAAGCTCGACCGCTCCGGTTCTTCGCTCCGTGCACGCTGCCCCTTCCACGCGGAGAAGACCCCGTCTTTCCACGTGTCGCCCGACAGAGGCACATATCATTGTTTCGGTTGCGGCGTCGGCGGCGACATATTTTCATTCGTAGAAGCGATAGAGGGTCTCGATTTCAAAGGCGCTCTCAAAATCTTGGCGGAAAAAGCCGGTGTGCCGCTCGTATATGAAAAGCCCGAGAAGAAAGACGAACGCGACCGCCTACTCGAACTCATGGAAGTGACGACGATATTTTATTCATCGCGGCTTACGGATGAGGCGAAGAAATATTTAAAAGAGCGCGGTATGGAAGAAGCGACACTCCAGACGTTCCGCGTGGGGTGGGCGGGGAAGGAATGGGAGGATTTGGTGAAATATTTACGCACGAAGAAATTTACCGACAACGAGATGCTGAATGCCGGCGTCGCGAAGAAGAATGAACGCGGAAGCGTCACGGACAAATTCCGCAATCGGATTATGTTTCCGATAGCAGACAGCGCAGGCCGGGTAATCGGATTTTCGGGCCGCATATTCGGGGAAGACGCTTCACCTGATGCACCGAAATATCTGAACAGTCCGGAAACACCGCTTTTTCATAAATCCCGGATTCTCTATGGTTTCGACAGGGCGAAGCAGGGGATCCGCAAACACAACTTCGCAGTACTCGTGGAGGGGCAAATGGACCTTCTGGCGAGCCATCAGGCGGGGTGGACGAACACTGTGGCGGTCTCAGGCACCGCTTTTACCCCGGAACACAGCCAATTAATCAAGCGGATGAGCGATAATTTGGTGCTTGCGCTCGATGCCGACCAAGCAGGCATCAAGGCCGCGGGGAGGGCGGCCCGGGCGGCTTTGCAGGGCGGTTTGAACGTAAAGGTGGCCAAGCTTCCGACTGGACTCGACCCGGCGGATTTGATATTGAAAGAAGGGGTCGAAGCGTGGCGGGCGGCAGTGCGGGATTCAAAAGACATCATCACTTTTCTCCTCGACGTTCTCGAAGAGCATTCGAAGAGTCCGGACAATTTCCGTCGCTCAGTAGAAATCGCCGTGCTCCCGTTTCTCACCGATGTACAGAGTCCGATTGCGCGAGAACAATATATCCGTGAAATCGCGAAGCGACTTACTGTCTCCGAGTCTGCGGTCGCTGCCGCATACGAAAAAATGCCGCGTGATGCCGCGCATCAGGACCGTCAGCCGGCGCGTGCTCCGGCTCCCGCTGCGAAACAAATTATTTCTACCGACCGCGCGAAGAATGCATATGCGATTCTCTTGTGGCAGAGGGCCTTGCCCAAGTCATCGGTCGACATCAAGAAGTATGAAAAAGATTTGGTGGAAACAATCGGCGAGCCCGCATATAAAAAACTCGAAGCGATTGAGGGCGCTGAGCGCGAGGCACTGATTTTCGCTGCGGAGCTGCTCCACGGGAAAAGTGCATCATCGGACAAGGAGGCGAAGGCGATTTTGGACGCACTCATTCTCGACACACTCCGCGCACAGCTCGACCGAGCGAGCGAGGCGCTCAAAGAGGCGGAGGCTGCAGGGGACGAGAAGGAGATTAAGCGTTGTACCGAGGAGTCAAAGTTATTAACAGGTCGGATTGCAAAATTTCACTCGGGGGTGTAAAGTGTGCTGACTGTAAGCTTTTGTATAGTAATTAGTGCTTACTGAAATATACATCCGATAGCAGCTACCGAAGTACGGGGCTGTTTTGACTTGTGTCGTAAGACACAAGCAGGTGAGGCGTCTATAAAAATACGACTTCACACGACTCTCATCACAAAACGCACAACGTACAAAAAACGCATGGCAAAGAAAATTACGAAAAATAAAAAGGCAATGAAGCGCGTCATCCGACGTGTTTCGAAAAAGAGCGCGAAGAAAAGTCGCCGCTCTGCAACCGCACGTTCCGGACGAGCACCAAAAACTGCAAAAGCAGTAAAGCCGGTAAAAGCGGTGAAAGAAAAGAAATTTATTCCGCGACTCGCCACGACCGGCAAAGGTGGTGCGAAGGGTGCGGCAAAGGCGCAAGGGAAAGTTGATGCACTCATCAATCTCGGACGCGAACGCGGATACATCACGTACGATGAGATTATCCGTGAATTTCCGACAATCGAAGACAACGTCGTTTTGCTCGAAGAAATCTACGAAAAATTCAGCACCGCCGGAATCGATGTGCTCGAAGGCGGAGGCATGCTCGAAGACAATTCTGCGGACAGTGTGCTCGAAAAGAAAAAGCTCCAGCACCGCCGCGCGGATGCTTCGTATGACTCCGTACAGATGTATCTCCGCGAAATCGGCCAATATCCTCTTTTGAACGGCCTTCAGGAGAAACAGCTCGCCCAGCGCATTATCGACGGCGACGAGGAAGCGCGCTCTATTTTGGCTCGTTCTAACCTCCGTTTGGTGGTCTCTATCGCAAAGAAATACGTGAATCGCAGCCCCGATTTGACCCTTTTGGACCTCATTCAGGAAGGTAACCTCGGCCTCTTCAAGGCCGTAGACAAGTTCGACCACACCAAGGGCTATAAGTTCTCGACCTATGCCACGTGGTGGATTCGTCAGGCAATTACCCGCGCTTTGGCCGACCAGAGCCGCACAATCCGCATCCCGGTGCACATGGTGGAAACAATCGCCAAGTACAAACAGAAAGTACGCGAACTGAGCCAGCACCTCGGCCGCGATCCGCTTCCGGAAGAAATCGCCGCAGAAATGGGAATCGAAGTTGAGAAGATTTATACAATACAAAAAATCAACCAAGACACTGTCTCGCTCGAAAGTCCTGTCGGAGAAGACGACGATGAGCGCTCGACACTCGGCAGCTTTATCGCAGACGACACAATCGCAGCGCCCGACATGGATGCGTCGCGCAGAATTTTGAACGAGCAGATGATGGGAATCCTCGACGAGCTTTCACCGAAAGAGCGAAAGATTTTGGAAATGCGCAATGGGCTGACCGACGATGGTGTGTGCTACACGCTCGAAGAAGTGGGACGAGAATTCGGCGTCACCCGCGAACGCATCCGCCAAATCGAAGCAAAAGCGCTTGAGCGCATCCGCTTCCACGAACGCGCAAAGCAACTTCGCTCGTACTAACTCTCACCTATGGCCGTCCTAAAGATAGCGGAGGTACAAGAGAAAAAGTACCAGTGGTACTTGGAACGAGTAAAGGAGATGCGTGCTCTGGCGATGACTCTTTCCGATGGAATTGATAAGCTGACTTTCGGACTTGCGGGCGGTGCGCTCGTCTTGTCCGTGAATTTTGTGGACAAGTTCATTGGTGAAGGAGTGTATATTTACATCTTACTTTGTGCGTGGATACTATTGCTACTTTCTCTCATATTGAACCTCCTAACCTTCCCACTTGCGTTGAAGGATAACAGTAACCAGAAGCGGATTCTCGATGAATGGCTTTGGAGTGATGAGGTAAAGGCTCCCCCAATCAAGGGAACTTGGGTAACGTGGGGTATGAATCTTTGTCACTATGGATCAATGGCGCTGATGATTGCAGGTCTTATCGCTCTTACGCTTTATGCCTCCCTCAATCTGGAGACCATCAGATTTGTTACTTTAGCTATTTAGTCGCTTGTATCCGACCCCGCCGCAATTACTGCCCACCCAACCATCATGACGACGATGAAAGAAAAGAAACGACCCCAATAATCCAATAGAATATGGTCCTGGCCACCAATAAGTGCGGCTAGTACTAACCCGGCCGGGATTATATATAGCCATACTCGCCAAGACAGCATTTTTTCAGGATTTTTTAGCATTGCAACAATGCTACCCCCGCAGAAATATTTGTCTATTCCGCAGAGAAGTAAACACGCTTTGCCACTTCGAACGCTTGTTTATCCCCGTAGATAACTACCCCATTTGCCCTAGTGATGTACTCAAACAGTGTCTCGTTGGTCATGGCGTTCTTTATGTATTCGTGTACTGATTCACTTGAGATAAATCCGCCCCTATAGACGCACAAATTTTCTTCTTGAAAATACTCATATCGCGGCTCCATTTGAGATTGACCTGACGCAATGTTGCTGCCATCCTGGTCATGTAACCTCATTGCAGCTTCCTGACATACTTTGCTGTTCTCTAGCGCGGTCTGCCGTTCCGCCGCTTGACTGCTTTGTGGCAAGTGAACCACCAAGAAATAGGATATTGCCATTGCAAGTATCAAGAAAGAAAGAGCAAAAATAGCGCGGATAGTCATAACAAAGAAATCGTATACCCGTTCATGAGTTTGTCCAAATCCATATATTCTAATTCGCGCGAATAAGCATATATGGACGACTTGCATAAATCAAACGGCCGGGACCCGAAGGTCCCGGCTGTCCGCAATTCGATATTATTGGTTGGGCTGGAACAGCCTGCGGAGCTCATCTCGCGAATTGCGCACCAAGTCCCAAAGCCTCTTAAACCGGCCAGGGGGTGTCGCCGCAATGATGATGCATGCAATCAAAGCCAGCCAGAGCAGCAACTTCCCTGCAGAATTCATCGGAGGCCTCTCTGCGTAGGCGAGGACATCTCGCGTGTCTTTCCGACAAGAATCCTATACCCCCATCTCTGGTTTGCATAGCCCCGTAGTGAGCTTCGCTCTACTACTGGGGTCCAAATCCATATATTCTAATTCGCGCGAATAAGCATATTCGCAAGGTCAAAATCAAACAGCCGGGCGCGCCTTCGCGCCCGGCCATCATGTTGCTCATCCCAGGATGCTCTCGAAGTCATCGAACGTCAGATAGCTCGACTCGACGAGCATGCCGATAATCGAGCCAATCGCGAGTGCGACTTCGATCTCGCGCCCTTGCGCGAAGAGGGTATGGGCGTGACCGCCTTCTCGTACTATTTCCTTGGCGTAAACGACCACGGCGTCGATGTCGCCGGTGAAGCGCTTCGTGACCTCAATTTTCCCAGGTTCGGTATCGGGGAATTCGTTTTGCAGATAATTCCGCAACGAGGTGACCATGGCAAGCATGTCTGCACTTTTTGGAGCTGACTCAAATCGGATCATGACATTCTCCCATCCACTGATCAGGGTCCGGCGCAATCCTATACCCCCACCTCGGGTTTGTCCAAATGAATCAGTTTTCGGGCTATCTCCCCATCACGCATTCGAACGCGAGGTATTTTGGGAGGAGCATGCCCTTCTCCGGTATTTGTTTGCTCTCGACCAAAGATTTGATGAGGAATCCGCTCTTTTGAAGCAGTTCAGAAATCTTCGTCAGACTGAAATGCGCTTCATTGAACACCATCGTATTGCCCGCATTAGTCTTTGCTTCCGAACGGTAAGGGCTGCCCTCATTAAAATAATTTACCGGATTGAAATTAACGGGTCGGTCAGAGTCGTCTTGATTAGGAGACAGTATGAGGGGATGGAGCACAGAAACAATAAACCTGCCGTCGGGTCTCAGCATTTTCCGTGCCTGCGCGAAAAGTTCATCAAGCTTTTCCACGCTCCCGATACTCGGAACAACCATATTTGCGAGGACGAGGTTCATTGAGCCGGGCTCGGCATCGGCTGCGGAAACATCACCCACGCTGTATCGAATGTTTTGATGCGCATGTTTCTTCCGTGCTATTTCGATTCCCGGCGCTGACAAATCTGTCGCTATGACGCTCGCACCAGAGCGGGCAAAGAGCTCGCTGTATCGTCCATCACCACATCCAATGTCAAGAACGTTCTGCCCCCGCACTTTCCCTGCCATTTTCAAAATTACCGGTCGCAAGGTCAATTCTTCTGAAGTTACTCCCTCGGCATATATTTCCATCGATTTTTGTTCTTGGAATTCAAACCCCATTGCAAGATGCTATACCCCCACCTCGGGTTTGCATAGCCCCGTAGTGAGCTTCGCTCTACTACTGGGTTCCAAATCCTTATATTCTAATTCGCGCGAATAAGCATATAATAGGGTGGCGTATGGCGAACAGGGAATCTGAGATGGAACGACAGCTCAAAGTGCTGGCGAATCGACGTCGCTTGGCGATTCTCTCCCTTCTGAGAAAAAAGAAAGAGGCAAGTGTTGGCGAAATAGCGGAGTCGATTAGGTTATCTTTCACGTCCACCTCGAAACACCTTACGATGCTTGAACGCGCAGGGTTCTTGGAGAAGGAGCAGCGGAGTACGGTCGTCTTCTACAAGATATCGGCGGATGCACCGGAGTCATACGCCGCACTTTCGCATATATTCTAATTCGCGCGAATAAGCATATTCGCGGAATCCAAATCAATCGGCCGGGCTTTGGGGCCCGGCCGCATGGCAGTCGTTGCCGCTACTCGGGCTGCGCGTAGCGCGAGACCTTTGGCTCCTTCGAAAAGCCGAGGTCGGCGATGAACATCATCCCGATGAAACCGACACCTGCGTTCAGCATAAGGAACACGAAGCTGTACAGGGCGATATTGCCGGTACGCGGGTCGACTTGGTACACGACGATCGAGGGCGTCATGAACGCCGCAAAGAAGATCAGCCCGAGAACGACGCGCGCGACCTTCACATTCCGCTCCCAGAGCGTGAGCAATGCATAGATTGATGCGATTGCACCAGGTATCGTCGTACCGTAGATGATGCCAGTCGCGTCTACCCGGCTAGCCTGCCTCGCGACATGCGTGTCCAGCCAGTTCTGGGTAATCGTAATCCACGCGTCATGCGTAATCGCGACGTAGACAGCGATGTCCAGGACGTAGTTCCTTTTCCAGAACTGGAAGTAGTTGAGGAAGAGATCGATAGCTGCCGCGGCAAATAACGCAAGAACGCAAACCAAGGCAGTCAGAATGAAGATCATGACTGAGAGCGCGAGGCGCTGAACGGTGTCTTTAGACATGGCGGTTTCCCTCTGCCGATGAACCCTACCTCCCATGCTATACCTGCGTCATACATTGTCCAAAAGGCATAAAAACAGACGGCCGCGTAAGTGCGCGGCCGTCTTTGTTCTCGATGCTCCCTCTATCGGGAGCAATTACGCCGATGCCTTTGTCTCGTCGGCGGCCTGGTTCGCGGCTTTCTGCGGTGAAGCTTGACGCGAACCCGCGGTTCTTTATTTTCCTCATCACCGAGAGGGAACCACGGCGGATGCTCTTCGTCGCCGACGACCTTCTCGTCGCCCTTGTCTTCCACTTTCATTTCGCGCTCTTCCCCCAAGGTTTCAGCTCTCGATTGACCTGATTGAACCGATGCGCCCGACCATCGCGACCTTATCGGGCCCGATAGATTCAAGGAATGCCTGAACTTCCGGCTCGCTTCCGCGCTGACCATCGGTCATCACGTACCGTCCTGAAATCGGCTCGATGTAAATCCATTTGCCGTTGTGAGCGGGCTCGACCTTCGACTTGATGGTCTCGTGATAGAGCGCGCTTGCGGCGGCGCAAACGATCTTGTGATCTGATGCAGCGGCGTTGCTTACTGCCATGGAACGTCCCCCTTTTGGCTGGCTTTCGGAATACTATATCGAGCCGAACCGTTTGTCTAAACTAGACGGCCGGCCCACCAAAGGGCCGGCCGATTTGTAATCGCGCGTGCGGGAGTCAATGCGTTTCAATTCGATATTTGCTTCTTATCGCATTGAGCACGCGTGGCGTGCAAGTTCCGTATACGCGCAAAATCCGATGGACCTTGTCCAACTCTTTTTCGGCCTCGGAGATACGTTCTTTTCCAATCAAGACGCGAATCCGCACGTCCAGCTGTCGCTTGGCATAGATTGCTCCGGCGATTGCACGCTGCTCGCGGTTCGTCGCGTTGGTGAGCGCGGCTTTCGCCTCGGCATCGCTGCTCACGATATTGTGACTTTTCGTCCGGATAAGATTGAAATAGGCAATCCGGCGCTGATTGAGAATCCGCTGATTCGGAGTTCGTTTGACCTGCTTTGCACTCATGTGTCCCCCAATCGCTCGTGTTACGGCGCGAAATATTGAACTACTTTGCCGATGATATACTCGCCCCGTGAGAGAGTCAAAACAAACTAAGCCAGGAAACCGGCGCACAGTCTCTCATGGGGCGAGCCCCGTGAGGCAGTCAAAGAAAAAGATGAAGGCAAAAAAGGTGGTGAAAAGGCCGCGGAAAGTTGTGGTGGACGCGGTCGAGGGGCCCATTCCAATCAAGCATTGGAGCCACTCATCGCTGATGGCATTCCTTCGCAATCCGCTTGCCTGGTACAAACGGTATGTCGAAAACATCCGTGACGTGCCGTCCAACCCTTCATCCATCATCGGCCGAGCGGGGCACTTGGCGCTACAGCATTTTTATAGTGGAATCGAGAAAGAAGGCGCGATTGCACTCGGGCTTGAATCCATGCGCGACGTCGCGGATTTCGAAATAAATTTTGGCGCTGCAAAATCGCGTCGAGCACAGAAAGAGCGGCGCGAGAGAATGGAGAAGGAATACCTGCAAGTAATCAACTTCTATCTGGAGCATCCGCCCAAGCACAAAGTGCTTGGTGTCGAAGTCGTGGCCCTTGCCGAAGTCGACGGTCTCCCCGTCCCGATAAAAGCGATTTCAGACCTTGTCGTGCAATCCAAAGTTGATTCAGGGGCGGTAGATATCGTGGACCACAAATTCGTAGACGCATTCAGCAAAGACAGGGGGAGCAAGACACTTTTCATCATGCAGGCCATTTTTAACTATTACACCGTCCGCCAAAAGTACGGCAAAGAAGTGCGGCGGTTCATTGTGTACGAATGCAAGAAGCGTAAAAATGCGGACGGCGGCTCTCAGATGCGGAAATATGTAATTGATTTCGCCACCTGTCAGGAGGAGTTTCGCGTGTTCCACCGGCTGGTAAACGACGCGACTACGGACATCATGCGTCGCCGCGTGTACCTGCCGAACCCCTCGGACATGTTTGAGGGGGAGAACAGTTTCGATATTTATCGCCTCGGCTTGCTCGACGAATAGCTATCCCCGCACAACAGCTTGTTCATGTTGGGTTTGCGGGCTTTGATTCAGACAGGGCCACTCCGGCCAATAGGGGGATACAAATGCGTGCACTTTTCAAGGTGCTCGTGGCTGTGCTCCTGAGCACACTCACAGCACCCACTGCGTTAGCGCAGGTCGTTGTCGGATCGACCGTAAGTCCTCTCAGCGGTGCCGCGGCTTTTTGCATATCGTTTCCTGATCGATGCGAAAGCCAGTCACCTGCTGTCGTTGAGATGACGGAGCTTCGGTTCGCCGAGCTGTACGTGGTCAACCACTTGGTCAACGAGACGATTACGTACCAGCGTGAGCCGCCCGGCATCGACATCTGGCAGGACCGGGATTTTACCGAAGGGGACTGCGAAGATTTTGCTCTCCTCAAGCGCCGTAAACTCATCAGTGCAAAATGGGATCCTGGTGCGTTGCGGATAGCAATCGTTCTCAGGAACTGGGGCGATGAGGAGCTCCATGCGTTTCTCATTGCTGCCACTGACCAAGGCGATTTCGTCCTCGACATACCGGCCGAAGACTCCGAGGATATAGGTGCAATTCGCACGTGGAATCCGAAAGAGTTTGCGGAAGTTCGTATGATCTGGGGTGCCGACGGCGCGTGGTATGCACTCGGCAGCGATGTGAAGACTGTGAGCGGTGCACAGTAGTGCATTTTCAAAAAAAGAACGCGGCTTCACGGCCGCGTTCTCCTTTTGTGTATTGTGATCAGCGAGAGCGGACTTTGAGCCCCGACGTAAAGTCGGGGTCCCGACCAGAGCGTCGGGATTTAGTAAGTGTCAACTATCGGCTCCTCACCTTCAGTTTTGTCTGACGTTTCTTATTTATTTTCGGCAGACGAATCATGAGGATGCCGTGCTTTTCGGTCGCTTCCGCCAAATCGACGTCTACCTCTTCGGGCAAGAGGATGGTGCGTGAAAACGAACCCCAGAAAAGTTCGCGCTGGAAATAGTTCTCTTCCTCGACTTCGCGCTCGTCTTCGCGCTGGCCGGAAATGGTGACAAGCTCGCGCGAGAGGGAAATATCGACTGACTGTGGCTGTACGCCGGCAACAAGTGCTTTTATCACGATTGCATCTGGTGTCTCGTACACGTCTACCGCAAGCTCGCCTCCCGGCTCTTCGGCGACATAGTTTTCGTCTTTTGCGGCCAAGTGCCCGTGGCGCTCGGAACCGGTGCCTTCGAAAGCGACGCGCTCGCCTTTTGCATCGTCAAAAAAGTCGTCGTAATCGTTTTGCGAGCCGCCGGTGAGTTTGGAAAAGAAAGACTGTTTTTTCATGGTACGTAAATTCTTATTTTAGCCATCGAGGTCGTAAACGTTTGATGAACTCGATAACAGCGAGGAGCGCTATAACTCCGAGCCACACGACTGCGAAGGTACGCAAGAGATGCTCCTCCGCTGTGTTCAGTATAAAGAAGTTGAAGGCCGCGTGCAAAAGCGAGGCGAGGATAACTCCGATAAACGCGTAATACCTCCGAATAGCCGCCGATTTGTAAAACGCGAGTCCGAGCATCACACCGATAACAGCAGAAGAGAGCACATGTAGGAGCGTCGCGCCGACAAAGCGAAGGTTGCCCGTGATGATTGTCTGCATCACCGTCTCACCGGCGAGCGGGGAGAGGAGAAAAAGCGTGTTTTCTGCCGCTGCGAAGCCGAGTGCTACCGTGACCATGTACATCACAGGGTCGATTGGCTCGTCGTCGTCGCGACGGCGGAGAACGGTGACGTAGGCGACAAGGTACTTCACGATTTCTTCAATCGCCGACCAAGCGGTAAAGATGAGTGTCTGGGTGATAAGGAACGGAGCAACAAATTTCTCGATGGGAATCACAATCGCGACTGCGACCATTCCGGCGGCAAAGGCGAGAGCGATGAGTTTGCGCGGTTCCGGATGTGGCGCATCCTCGCGGCGCCAAAACCAGAGCCATGCGAGTGCGGGCAAAAGGCCTCCTGCCATCGCAGCGGCAACGCCTACGAATTCATTCATCGGACTATTATACGCGCTTTTCGGCCGGCCATTTGGCTACCATTAACAAGTCTGCGTCTTTTGTGGGAAGCTGCTGCCAAATTGCCTCCGTCACGAAAGGCATGAAGGGGTGGAGGAGACGGAGGGAAGTGTCGAGAATTGAATTGAGCGCTGCGCGACGAGAAGCTGCCGTATCGCCGCCCGCTTTGAGCACTGTCTTCGATTCCTCGATAATTTCTGCGGCAAAACGGTCCCACACGAAGTGGTAGACGGCGTCGGCGGCAAGGTCGAGACGGAACTGATCGATGTTTCTCGACACATCTGCGGCGAGTGCCGCGGCTTCTGCGACAAGCTTCGTATCTCCTTCATTCAAATCCCCCGTCTCACCGCCATTTTCGAGCACAAACCGTGTGATGTTCCACAATTTGTTCGCAAAATGTTTATATCCGCGGACGCGGTCTTCGGAGAGTTTCAAATCATTGCCCGGCTGCGCACCGACCACAAGCGAGAGGCGAGTGGCGTCTGCGCCGTATTTCGAAATCATATTGAGCGGGTCGATGATGTTGCCGAGCGATTTGCTCATTTTTCTCCCCTGTCCGTCGCGCACCAGCCCGTGCAGATAGACCTGCTTGAAGGGGATTTGCCCGAGGAGCGAGCCGCTCATCAAAATCATGCGGGCAACCCAGAAGAAAATAATATCGTAGCCGGTTTCAAGAACGCTCGTGGGATGAAAATTGGCAAGATCATTTTCTTGTCCGGGCTTGCCCTTCGTAGCGCTTTGCGCGAAGTAGGGCCAGCCGAGGGTAGAGAATGTCCAAAGGCCGGAAGAAAACCACGTGTCGAGTACATCGGGGTCCTGCTCCCACGTGCCCTCCGAAGCCTTGGCGGAGGAGGGGCCGTCGACGCCAACAAACGTCTCGATGACGTTACCGTTCGCGTCTTTTCGGTACCAAGCGGGGATGCGGTGGCCGAACCAAATCTGGCGAGAGATGCACCAGTCGCGCAGATTCTCTATCCAGTGATTATAGATTCGGGCGAATCGTTCGGGGGCTATTTCGATTGCGCCCCCTTTCACCGCCTGTAGCATCATTTCCTTGAGTGTGATTTCTGTGCCGGATGGGATGCCCGGGATTTCAGAATGCTTGAGAGTGAATTTCTTGTCGACACCGACGAACCACTGTCTTTTTATCTGCGGCTCGATAATGCCGCCACCACGGCTGTTGGTCGCCACATTGTGCACATATCCTTCGTCGATTTTTGTGATGAGTCCTTTCTCTTTCAGCTTCTCGACAATAAGGGGTCGTGCTTTCTTAATGTGTTGTCCGGCCAAATCTCCTGCGATGGGGAGTAGAATCCCGCGCTCGTCGATGACCGGCTCGATGTCGAGCCCGTGCCGCTGTGCGATTTCGAAGTCGATGGTCGAATGTGCGGGAGTGATGGTCATCACTCCGGAACCGAATTCCATGTCCGCTGCTTCGTCTTTGATGATAGTCGCTGTGATAGGACCGTTAATCCACTCGAGGTCGATGGTCTGTCCGTGCTTGTACTCTGCGTACCTCGCATCATCGGGGTGCATGACGACGTACTTGTCGCCGAACTTGGTTTCAGGACGTACCGTACCAATGTCGAAGGGGCCGTATTTAAAATGATAGAACGGATCTTTCTGTTCCACATACTCTATTTCTTCGTCGGATACGGTGGTCTGCAATTTCGGATCCCAGTTCACGATACGGTTGCCGCGATAAATCAACCCCATGTTGTACATGCGTACAAACGCTTCCATCACCGCCTTGTAACGCGGCTCATCCATCGTGTACGCGTAGCGACTCCAGTCGAGACTCGAGCCCATCATTTTCACCTGATTGATGATTGTGTTTTTGCTCTCTTCTGTAAACGCATCAATGCGTGCCATCAATTCCTCGCGGCCGACGTCGTGTCGCGTCTTCTTTTCTTTCTTATACATGTCTCCCTCGACTTTTGCCTGCGTCGCAATTGCCGCGCTATCCGTCCCGGGCAGCCAAAGTGTGCGGAAGCCGCGCATGCGGTGATAGCGAATCAGAATATCTTCAATCGCAAGCATTGCCGCATGCCCCATGTGGAGCGTGCCCGTTACATTCGGCGGGGGGAGGACGATTGTGTAGGGTTCTGCGTCCGCTTTGGTCAGCCCCTTCTCTATCATTACGTCCGGATTCGCATACTCGGATTTCTCCCACAAATCACGGATTTTCGGCTCCTCGGCCTCGGAATTGTATGGGTTCAGGAATGGTTCTGGTGCCTTCGAGGGTTCCATCGGGCAATCTTAGCAGGGTTAAGCCCTATTTTCGAGTCGGAGATTGCCTTTGGCGGTGAGGTGGGCAGGGTCGATATATTCTCCTTTTTGGGCATGAAAATATCCGGCGAGCGCAATCATGATTGCGTTGTCGGTCGCGAGCTCCTTTGGTGGCATGAGGAGTGCGCTCAAATTTCCCGCTTCCGCCAAAGCTTCGGCAAGGCGAAGTCGAATGTGGTCGTTGGCAGACACGCCACCACCCACGAGGACCGTTGCCACTCCGAATTCTTCTACTGCCCGCACGGTTTTTTCGACGAGCACATCCGCTACGGTGTCTTCGAATTCTCGCGCAATCATTAATTTCATCGCATCGGAAAGAGGCCTGTGCTTTTCGACAAGTGTGCGCACCGCGGTTTTCAATCCTGAAAATGAGAAATCGAATCCCTTGTCGTGCAGCATCGGACGCGTGAATTTGAAATCGGGGACAACATCCTTCTCTCGCGCTTCTTTCGCAAGGCGCGAGATTTCCGGTCCGCCGGGGTAGGGGAGGTCGAGCAATCGCGCGACCTTGTCGAATGCTTCACCCGCCGCGTCGTCGCGTGTCTCTCCGATGCGTTCATACTGCATCCAACTCTTCGAAAGTATGAGTTCAGTATGTCCGCCCGAAATGAGCAGCGAGAGCATTGGAAAATCGAATCTGCTCATCTCACCAGACACTCTCGGGTTCTTAAGAACGTCAGAGTGTTCCGTGAGAGACAGCATGATGTGGCCTTCCATGTGGTCGACAGCAACGATAGGAACGTTCCATATAGATGAGAGCGCCTTTGCGAAATTGATGCCGACCCAGAGCGCGGGCTCGAGCCCCGGCCCATGGGTGACCGCAATCGCATCCACCTGCGGTTTTGTATGGGTTTCGAAGTAGGGAACGAGCAGCTCCAACAGCTCCGGCTCACGTTCAAGTATTTTACCAAGGAGAGTCCTTGGTAATTCGGCCAAGACGGTCCTTTCGGACTCAGGAAGCTGTAGTGCAGCGCTGAGCATAGGCACCAGCGCTTTTGCATGCTCTCGTTTGGCGAGGTTGGGGAATACGCCTCCATATTGTGCATGGAGCGCTGCTTGAGACGCGAGTGAATTGCCCAAAATCTTGAATGAGAAGTCCGCGCCGAATACACCCGTACCTTCAATCAGGCACACCGCTGTTTCATCACAACTTGTTTCTATTCCTAGGATGCGCACGCACTCGTTATAGCGCATAATAAGCGATTATGAAATCTATTTGGCGTTCTGATTCTCCTCAAACAAGAAATCCACTGAAATTCTTTCTCTACGCGAGTCGCCCGCACTGGAAGGCCGCTGTTGCTGCCATACTCTTTGCGACGATTGGCAACATCTTTTCGGCAAGCGTCAGCTACGTATTCAAGCTCATCACCAACGCCGCCGCCGCCTTGCCCGACGTGGCGGCATACGACGACTTGCTCTTGGCGGGAATCTTTTATGTCGGAGCGCTCAGCTTGGCAAAAATCTTTTGGCGCATTTCCGGCTTTAGCGGAGCGCGGTGGGCAATAGGAGCAATGGCGACGGCACGTCACTCCCTCACGTCCTACGTCACATTGCACAGCCGTTCGTACTTTTCCGACCGGTTCGCCGGCTCGCTGGCCAACAAAATCAGTCACGCCGCTCGCGGGATGCGCGAACTGGTAGACAAGTTGCTGTGGGGGTTTCTCGAGCTCGCTGTTACGGCGATTGTGAGTTTTGCGATACTTTTTGCTGCAAACGAGCGGGTCGCGTGGATATTCTTATTGTGGGTGGTCGCGGTCGCACTCGTAAATGTATGGATGGCGGGAAAGCGCGTGCCATATACAATTCTTTCCCACAAACTCGAAACGGCTCTTAACGGTTCGACCGTGGACCTCCTCACAAATATCGGAGCGATGCAGGAATACGCGCGTCGCACGTTTGAAATTGAACGTCTACGCTCCTCGATAGAGGAGCGGCGCAAGGCGGGGCTAAAAAACTGGTTTATGGGCGAGTACATCCGCCTCGTCAACAGCGCGCTGCTCGCCGTATTCGGCGGGGCGATGGTTTTCATGGTTGTGCATTTTGCCCGCATTGGAATCGTTTCCGTGGGCGATGTCGTGCTGGTTCTCGCTGTAATATTTCGTATCGAAGGATTTCTGCAATCGCTTGGCTCTGAAATTAACCACCTTGCCGAAATTTGGGGCGAAATCGAGGAGAGTCTGGAGGAGATTATCGAACCACATGAGATTCCCGATGCGGCAGGTGCGCGACCTCTCCGCGTGACGAACGGAGAACTTGCACTCAAAGACGTTACTTTTGCCTATGCAGGGAATCGCATTTTTGAGCACCTTAATCTCACGATTCCCGCAGGCCAGCGCGTGGGGTTGGTCGGAAGAAGTGGAGCGGGCAAATCGACGCTCATGCGCCTTATCCTCCGTCATCACACGCTTCAATCCGGCTCGATTACGATTGATGGAGCCGATATATCACACGTGACGCAGGAGAGTCTTCGGAATGCGATTTCGGTTGTGCCGCAGGAGCCGATGCTCTTCCACCGCACCATCACCGAGAACATCCATTACGGTAATCCGGCCGCAACCAGGGAGCAGGTCGTAGAGGCGGCGAGACTGGCATACGCGCATGAATTCATCGAACGTTTACCGAGTAAGTATGAATCAATGGTGGGGGAACGGGGGGTCAAACTTTCCGGCGGGGAAAGACAGCGTATTGCGATTGCGCGCGCCATACTCAAAAATGCGCCGCTCCTCCTTCTCGACGAGGCGACTTCGGCGCTCGACAGCGAGAGTGAAGTGGAAATCCAAAAAGCATTGCATGAGCTCATGCGGGGCAAAACCGTCATTGCTATCGCCCACCGACTTTCCACACTCCGCGAGATGGACAGAATCCTCGTGCTCGACCAGGGAAAGATAGTTGAGGAGGGGACTCACGAAACACTCGTCGCGAAGGGCGGTGTCTATTCTGAATTATGGAGCCATCAGGCAGGGGGCTTCATCTCGGACACATGAAGAAAGGATACTGTTACAATCCAAGATACGGCATATGGATGTAATAATGGGACTCCTCGAACACTACCGCCTGCTGGCGGTTTTTATCGGTTCCTTTTTCTTCGGCGACAGTGTCATCATTACTGCCGCATATTTGGCGGGTCAACTTGATTGGTCGGTGATACCGATATTTATCACGGCAGTGCTCGGAACAGTGGTTGCGGATACCGTGTGGTTTCTGATAGGCGCGGGGATTGGGCGCACGCATGCGCACATCAAATATTTTGAGAAACAGCGAGAACAAGCTGCGCAATTCTTGCACAAGCTGACGGGTACCCGACCCGAAATGGCGCTTATCTATATCAAATTTCTCTACGGTACACGAATCGCAATGATTCTCTATGTAGCCGCGCGAGGCATGTCGCTCAGGACTTTTACTGTTTACAATTCCATAGGAGTGCTCGCGTGGTTTGTCATCTTCTTTCCGCTCGGGTATCTGGCGGGTCGCGGTATCGCGCGCGCGATGCCTCTTGTCGGGACGGTGGAAGCGGCACTCGTGGTGCTCGTAGCGAGCTTTGTTGTCGTGCGGCTTTTCAATATATGGTTGACCCATCGAATGGAAAAAAAGTAGCGGCGATAGTGCCCGCCTATAATGAAGCCGACAGAATCGGCGGCGTTTTGGGGGTGCTCACTTCGTACGGGAAATTCAGCGAAATAATTGTGGTGGATGACGGTTCGCGGGATGAGACTGCGCAGACCGCCGCTAAATTTCCCGTGCGTGTCATCCTGCATGACCGCAATCGCGGCAAAGCGCAGTCGCTCGAAAGCGGCGTGAGAGCGGCGGACACGCCATATGTCTTCTTTTGCGATGCCGACATGACAGGGCTCACGACCGGCATGCTGGACGAAATACTTGAACCGGTACTGAAGGGAGAAACAGAAATGATGGTCGCAATGCATAACCGACCCATCTACTACTTGAGCTTCCTTCTTTCTATCATTCCGCTTTTAGGAGGACAACGGGCGCTCACACGCGATCTCTGGGACCGTATTCCCGCTGAGTACAAAAAAGGATTCATGATAGAAGCGGCATTGAACTTCTATGCGCAGTATTGGGGCAAAGGGTACCAGTACAAGGTGATGGAAGGGTTGGGGCAAGTAATCAAAGAAAAAAAATACGGCCTGCGCCAGGGGCTCGTGTCGAGATTTAAAATGCAACTTGAGATTTTCGAAATTTATGCACGATTGCAACTTTTGGAAGTGCCGGCAACGATTAAATCTTTCCGTATCGCGATTACCAACATCGCGGGCGCGAGCTTCGGTGCGATTGTCGGGCTCGTCATTCTTTTCGCTTCGTATACGGGTCCTGCGACATTTGTCCGGCAAGTATTCGCGGACGATTTGGCGACAGAGTCGAGCACGCCGCTCGTGGACCTCTTGCTCTACATTGCGGCGAATGCCGGCGTAAATCTGCTTGCGACCATCGGACTCATTCTGATGGGCTTCAATATTTTGGTGATAGTGCTCAATGTCGCAAATGTCCGCTATTTCTACCAGTTCACCCCGGATCCACCTGAGCGGATTCGATAACGTGGTCTGGTGGCAGATGAGCCCATTGTTGTGTAGAGTATCAGCGATTGCTCGACCGAGCAGTCAGAAAAAGGGAGGAGACCATGTCCACGCGGAGGGTACTTTGGCACTGAGCTCACTGTGAAATTCCGGCGCACAGCGCGCAAGCAGGCACTCCATATTCGGGGTTCCATGCGGAGTTTCCCTTGGCTCGGGTAAGACCGCTCGTACACGCTCGCTTCGGGAGCAGTTTCGGTTAGCAGTGCGCCTCGCACTATCGCGACAAGGCGCGCGCTTACCGATCGAAGGCAATCTTTCACTGACGCTTACGGTGGAACTCAACTGCCAAGACGACTACAGGTTAGATCTGGATAACCTGCTTACCGGAGTGATGAGCAGTCTGGACGATAAGCCATTTATGCCGGGCCCGCGCTTGTTGCGGGACGACCGGCAGGTGACTTCAATCCACATACTGCTCGCGTGAAAATGGAGCGGCGCCCCGCGGCGCCGCTCTTTCTTTTGGTGCGCGGTAAGGGAATCGAACCCCCGACCCTTGTCACGTCAAGACAATGCTCTACCACTGAGCTAACCGCGCGTTATTTACTCAAGAACAGCCACGCACTCGTATTCTCACTTCGGCATCATCCACCGGAGCTAACCGCGCGCGTCTCGCAGGATACCGTTTTTTCCCGTAGTATTCAACCTATGGAAAGATTCACGCTCGACGGTGGTAATGCTTCAGAAATAGCATCCAAAGCAACGGACGTCCTCAAAAATGGGGGAGTAATTTTATACCCCACGGATACTCTGTACGGACTCGGCGCGGATGCTCTTTCCGACGAGGCGGTAGCGAAGGTGGTCGCAATCAAAGGGCGCAGCGGAGGCAAACCGATGCATGCAATCGTCGCCGACCTTGAAATGGCTGCCGAATATGCCGAGATTTCAAATGACGCGCGGCTTTTGATAAAAGAATTTGGTGGCTCGGTAACTTTGATATTGAAAAAGAAAACAGGAATCGATTCGGGCATTGCGAAAAATATCGAAACATTTGGAATTCGTATTCCAAATCATCCGCTCTGTATCGAAATGTGTCGTGCGTTTGGAAAGCCCATAACCGCAACAAGCGCAAACGTGGCTGGCATGCGACCGGAGCGTTCGGTCGATGCTATCTTGGCACAGCTTCGCGAAAGTTCTTATGCTGATGTTTTGCAAAAGACTAGCATAGAGGATATTGATTTTGTCATCGATGGCGGTGAGTTGCTCTCCCGGGAGCCGTCGACGGTGGTGGATCTAGCGCACGAAGAGCCGGTGATTATCCGCGAGGGCGCGGTCGCCGCGGCTGATATTTGGGAGGTGCTTAGTTCACAAGATTAGTCGTCCTTTTTCAGCAATTTGACGGATTGCATGGGTGGCTTATGCTAGGGGTTCAGTGAGCTTTAATCGTTAGAAAAGTAGCGTGCATAGATATGGATACAAGCAACACAACGAATTGGATTATTATCGGGGCGGTAGCGGTCGTCCTTATTCTCGGCGGCTGGTGGCTCTTCATGGGCAAGCCGGACGATGGCAAAGGCGCGGTCGTGACAACGACAGGAACTGATGTCCCGGCCACAGGAACAACGGTCGTCCCGCCAGCTCCTGTAACAACGACAACGGCTTCCGGAGAAACGATTACGGTGCAAAACCAAGCAGCAGGAGCGTCGGCGATGATTTCCGGCATGAATCTCACTCGCGAGAGCTGGGTCGCAGTACGTGACGCAAAGAGCATTCTCGGTGCGGGACGTTTCGCAGCAGGCGCAACGAGCGGCACAGTAAAGCTTCTCCGTTCGACCGTGAAAGGTGAGACATACCAAGTAGTCGTCTACGTGGACGATGGAGACAAAAAGTTCGACTTCAAGATTGATGCACTTGTTTCCGGTGTGAACGCATCGTTCATGGCTCAGTAAATTCGGCAACGAATGAAGAAAGCCGCCCTATGGGGCGGCTTTCTTTTTTGCATCATCAACTACGCGCCAGAAGTACCAGCTTGCAATCGAGGCGTGTCCGCGCCAATTCTTCGCGAGTTTTTCCATCTGTGCCGAGGTCGGCTCTTTTTTGAGCTTGTAGACCACCTGGAAACCCCTACGTATCGCGAGGTCACCGGCGGGAAGTATGTCGGTGCGGCGAAGCGTGAAAATAAGAAGCATGTGCGCGGTCCAGACGCCCACACCCTTGATTCGCACGAGATGCTCGACAATCTCGGCGCTCGTCATGGTGGGGAAGCGGTGCGTGTCGATTTCTTTGTTTGCAAATCGTTTCGCGAGGTCTTTGATGTATGCAACTTTTTGAGCGGAGAGTCCTGCTGCACGCAGCTTCGCAGGAGGTGTGGCGAGGACTAGCGCCGGTGTGGGACGATTGCGCGGATATAGCCCAACTACACGTCGGTGAATCGATGCTGCAGCTTTTCCGGATATTTGCTGATAGATAATCGAGCGAATGAGTGCCTCGAATACTCCGATGCGTCCGTGATAGCGAGAGAGGTCGGGCGGTCCGAACTTTTTAATAAGCGGAGCAAGTCGTGCGTCACGTTTGAGGATGGCGAGTGACGCTCGGAAATCCGGAGTGGATTTCATGTGAGACGGTTTGCGACGGCGGCGAGAAATTCTCGACCCGAGGCATTGAATACTTCCTCTGCCGGAATGTGTATATGTCCGAGCTCGCGGTACTTCTTGAAACGTTCTTTGAGTAGAGCCGGGTAGGAGTGCCGGAGTGATTCTTCCACGGATTCG
>Ga0209542_10004533_pt1 | contig 28492 bp, 39 predicted proteins | sample RifCSPhighO2_01_FD_184028 | JGI IMG/M metagenome (GOLD analysis project Ga0209542, IMG submission 184028) | Soil microbial communities from Rifle, Colorado - Rifle CSP2_plank highO2_0.1 (SPAdes) (version 2) | ecosystem: Environmental > Terrestrial > Deep subsurface > Rock core/Sediment ...
GGACCAATGCATTAAACAGCGAATAGACAATCTGAAGACTCTTGGCCTTCGCGGTTCTTTGCTGACCAAAAGAGAGCTTCTTGGCGCTCAAATGGAGTTGCAGCGCAAGATGGCAAAGGGCGAGCACGATTTTGATACGCTTAAGGCGTTAAGTGTTCTTGCGGAGGTTATGAAGGCTCAGCATGCGTTGGAATTGCTTGAGGGGCAGGGGATTGTTCCGCTTATTAATTATTTTGAGGGTTTGTTCGCTCAGGGGCAGTCGAGTAAGGTGAAAGCGGTAAGAAATCTCACACAGGACGTTAGATTTAAGGAGGCGTTCATTCTCTCGCAGCGTCTTTTTGAGAAGAAGGTTGACCATCCTAAGCTTGCGAAGATTGTGGAATTTTTAAGAGAGGAAGTGGATAAGAACAGGATGTTGAAAGTTATTTTGTTCACGCAGTTCCGTGATAGTGCTGTGCGTATTTCAGAGGAACTAAGCAAAGTGCAGGGTCTTTTCCCGCAGGTTTTTGTTGGGCAGGCGAAGAAAGGCAATACTGGGCTTTCGCAGAAAAAGCAGGTTGAGATGCTTGACCAGTTTAGGGACGGATTGTTCAATATTTTGATTGCGACAAGTGTTGCGGAGGAAGGTTTGGATATTCCTAAAGTTGACATTGTTGTTTTTTACGAGCCGATTCCAAGTGCTGTGAGGAGCATTCAAAGAAGGGGCAGAACAGGCCGTTCGCAGAAGGGAAGGGTTGTTGTTTTCATGACGAAAGGAACAAGAGAGGAGGCGTATAGTTGGAGCGCGAAGAATAAGGAGAAAAAAATGGTGTCTGCGCTCGAGAGTATGCGCGGAACTTTAAGGGATAAAGTCAAACCGATTCAACCATCCATACAATCGTTCGAAACTGCTAAAGTGAAAATTTTCGCTGATTATCGCGAGAAGAGCGATGGCACGCTCAAAGCGCTTGTTGATAAGGACGCGGATGTGAAGCTTGAGATGTTGGGTGTTGCTGATTATGTGTTGAGCGATCGTGTCGCTGTAGAGCTCAAACTGGTGGCTGATTTTGTGGATAGCATCATTGATGGCAGGCTTTTAGAGCAGCTCAAGGGATTGAAACAGTCATACTCAAAACCCATTCTTATAATTCAGGGCGATCAGGATATTTATTCTGTTCGAAATGTTCATCCTAATTCGATTAGAGGTATGCTTGCGACGATTGCTGTAAGTTATGGCATCCCGATAATTCAGACAAAGAACGAGCAGGATACTGCTGAACTTCTTATCACAATCGCAAAGCGCGAGCAGGAAGAAAATAAAAAAGAGTTTTCTCCGCACGCGGACAGAAAGCCGATGACTCTAAAAGAGCAGCAGGAGTATTTGGTGAGCGCGCTTCCAAGCGTGGGGCCGGTTCTTGCAAGGGAATTGCTTTGCAAGTTTGGTTCGATAGCGTTTGTGTTTGCGGCGTCAGAGAAGGAATTGCTCGAGGTCCAAGGTGTTGGCGAAAAAATCGCGCGTGGCATTCGTGAGCTGGTATTGTCACAATATCAAAAAAAATGATTCTGATTGGAATTTTTGTGTCATAAGCTTATTTATAGAATTGGTATTGTCAGGTTTAAACGAGGTGATGGGTATGGTACGTTGGTTGTTTACATCGGAATCTGTGACTGAGGGTCATCCGGATAAGATTTGTGATCAGATAAGTGATGCTGTTCTTGATGCGTGTTTGAAGGATGATGAGAACAGCCGTGTCGCGGTTGAATGTTTGACAAAGACCGGCATGGTTGTCGTGGCTGGCGAAGTCACGACTAAAGCTCAGCTTGACATTCCTACTATTGTTCGTTCTACATTGAAGGAGATTGGATACACTAAGTCTTCCTATGGTATTGATGCTGAGACTTGCGCGGTTCTTGTGCATTTGGATAAGCAGTCTCCTGATATCGCGCAGGGTGTTGATGCGAAAGAACAGGGCGCGGGCGATCAGGGTTTGATGTTTGGTTTTGCGACTAATGAGACGCAAGAATTGCTTCCGTTGACTATTGTTCTTGCGCATAAGATGGCTCAAAGGCTTGCGTATGCAAGAAAGGCAGGCTTGATTCCGTATTTGGGTCCTGATGGTAAGACTCAAGTCACAGTAGAATATGAGAACGGCATTCCGTTGAGAGTTGACACGGTTATCATCTCAGCTCAGCACGATGAGGGTGTCGATCAGGGTCAGTTGAGAAAAGATATCATCGCAAACGTTGTGCATCCTGTGTGCGAGGGATATTTGGATGAGAACAGCAAGATTCTGACCAACCCTACGGGCAAGTTCGTGCGCGGAGGACCGTATGCTGACGCAGGTGTGACAGGAAGAAAGATTATTGTTGATACTTATGGCGGAGCAGGTCGCCATGGAGGAGGCGCCTTCTCTGGAAAAGACCCGAGCAAGGTTGATCGCTCGGCGGCTTACGCGGCAAGATATATCGCAAAAAATATTGTGGCTGCAAATCTTGCTGATAGGTGTGAAGTTCAGCTCGCTTACGCAATTGGTGTGGCAGCGCCGGTTAGCATTCACGTCAACACTTTCGGCACTGGGAAAGTTGACGATGAATTGCTCGTGAAGCTGATCTACAAGAATTTCCCCGTGAAGCCCAAAGATATAATCAGCCACTTTAATCTCAAGCGCCCGATTTACCGAAGAACCGCAGCATACGGCCATTTTGGAAGAGACGAATTCCCCTGGGAGAAAGTGGATAAGGTCGAAATTCTGCGAAAAGAGGCGTTGGCAGTCAAGGAGTCTTTGAGTCAGTAGCGATATCAGCGAGTATCGTTTCCAGGTTGTCAAAGAACGAATACGTCACATAGTTGAAATCGTCGCGCGCTTTGATTACGCTCGCGGCTATTTTTCCGCCTTTGTATCGCAGCAGATAGACAAAATCATCTGTGCATGGATCGTTATAATTCCAAGGCGTCATTTTTCTTTTTTCTCGTTCAAAATGCGGGTGCAGGCGTGGCTGTGGTTTTTGAGCGAGCATTTTTTCGTTCGCATCATCGATTTTTTCAACGATATTATCAAAAAAAGAATCGATGCGCTCGTCCATATCAGCTGGTACGCATCCTGTGTTGTATGTTTGTATGCGATTCATTATAGCGCGTCCAGCAGATAAGGAAATAATTTTGGGATATTTTTGAGGTATATCAAGCTGGACGTGCTAGATAGCCAATCCATATAAATTCTGTTATTTTATGGATTGGCTAGAGAACTTCATCTTGGTTAATTTCTCTACCCTATTTTTCGTGCTTGGATGAGTTGAAAACAAACTGACGAATCCTTCTGTAGTGAACGGATTCACTATAAAGAGGCTGCTCGTTGTGGGATTGCCTCCTCTTAATGGATGTGCGCGCACGCCATGTTCAAGTTTGGTGAGCGCGGTAGCGAGTGGAACTCCGTTCTTTAGCACGCGGGCTCCTGTTTCATCCGCGAGATATTCGCGTGAGCGCGATATTGCAAGTTGTAATACTAGCGCGATTATTGGCGAGAGTATTCCTAAAACTATTAGTCCTAGCAGGTTTCCGCTGTCGTTGTCGCGGCTTCCGAATAGAGCGGAGAATCGTGCCATTGCTGCAACATAACTTATGACTGTAGCTATTGTCGCTGCGATTGTCGTGACGAGCATATCTCTATTTTTTATATGCCCAAGTTCGTGTGCGAGAACTCCTTTAAGTTCTTCGTGTGATAAAAGGCCGAGTATTCCTTCTGTACACGCAACTATGGCTTTTTTCTGCGTGGGTCCTGTGGCGAATGCGTTTGGCGTCGCGATTGGAACTATGTATATGGCAGGCATTGGTAGGTCCATCTTGCTTGCGAGCTCTTGCACCATCGTGAAAAGGTGCGAATGTACTTTTTTATCGGCTGGTTTCGCGTGATACATCGCAAGGACGAGTTTGTGGCTAAAGAAGAACATTCCGAAGTTCATCAATACTGCGAAAACTAGCATCACGGTTAGCCCTGTTTTGCCGCCTATGAGCGCGCCTATTCCAAGTAGCACTCCTGAGAGCGTTCCGAGCAGTAAAACGGTTTTTATTTGATTCCACATATTAGTATTGACTATATGGCTGTTTATAAAAGTTGTGAACAGGAGTTACTAAGCTTCGAATACTAGCAAGAGGGCATAGCCTATTTCATCTTTTATTGCTTTATCTCCGAGTTCCCCAAATATGCTGCCTGAATCGTAGGTGATATTCCAGTCTAGCCTGTTGATTTCAAAGCTTGCGTTCGCAAGCAGCGAATCGCCTTCAAATAGAAACGTGGCAGGGAATGTTATTTCACGAGTTATATCTTTTATTGTGAGCTCCCCAGTAAGCGAATACGAGTCAGTTCCTGTTTTTTCTGCTGAATTTATCGTGAATTGTGAGGTCGGATAAGTTTCGACGTCGAAGAAATCCGCGCTTTTCACGTGCGTCAAAAACCGTGAATTGTTTTTTGATTCGCTTATCGAATTCAAATCTATTGTGAAATCTCCCCATAGTGAATCTTTTTCTGCGATGAGAACGCCTTCGCGTAGTGAAACAGTTCCGACATGAGGTATTCCTACGATTCGCGAGGCAGTCCAGCCAAGTGTTGATTTTTGCGTGTTAAGAACGTACATTCCGTCCGCGAGTTGTAAGACAGTCTTTGCATCAGTCATTTCAACAGGTTCAGAAGTTGATGTTTGTTCTTTCTCTGTTTGCGATGAAGTAACTTCTAGTTCTGGCGAGGAGCACGCAGTTAATAGCGCAAGAGCGAGCAATGTAAGTATTATTTCTTTTTTCATGATACAGGATTAAACGAAATTGATTATAAAACTAATGGATTCTGAATCTATTCATCGGATAAATAGCTCGCGAGTCCCTCGATATGCCGAATAGGCGTCTTAAAGAGAAAATTGCGTAGTTTGTTGTTGATTTTCACTTTGTGTTTTTGTAAATCGGTGCTTAGTTTTGAGTAAAGTTTTTTCCCTTCGATATCTAAGTCCACAAGTAGCGCGATTTCTTTTTCTGTTGCAGCTATGTCTTCGACTATTTCAAAGAGCGGTTTATTGAGCGTTTTTATCCGTCCGATCCCAAGTTTTGAAAGCGCGCGTTTGTCTTTTATCCCTTCGACTAGAACTAGGAGATTTTTATTCCTGATTTCCTCAAGAAGTTCAAGGATATCTTCTTTTTCATCCATATTTCTTGATTGTCAAAGAAGTTATATAAATGCTCGGCTTTCCGCGCATGGTATGGCGCAGTACAAGAAGCTTGATGTTGGTTTTGTTTTGAGATATTATAAGCGTCAGGAGATTCAGGAAGCGTTGGTTGAGGCAGGTTCTAGCAAGGAAGTGGCGGTAAGTTATGGGGGAACAGGTTATGGCAAGCGTCCTGACTCTCTTGCATACCCTCGTGATGTTCTTGAGGCTGTAAAGCAAGGAGCCACGAGTTTTCATTGCAGCGAGGAACTGTGGAAAAATCCGCTTCAGGTCGTGACTGGTATGAAGCCACAGGAATTGAACGAGCTGCGATCCGGCTGGGATTTGCTCCTCGATATAGATTGTCCCGAATTAGAATATTCGAAAATCGCGGGCGATTTGCTCGTGCAGGCATTAAGATATCACGGCATAAAGAGTGTCTCGGTGAAATTCTCCGGCAATCACGGTTTCCATATTGGCATTCCTTTCGAGGCTTTTCCTGAAATTATGAATGGTGTTCCTGTGAAAAATCTTTTTCCGGAAGGTCCAAGAAAAATCGCGGCTTATTTGGCGTCGATGATTAAGGATGCTCTTGCGCAAAAGATTCTTGAAAAAGAAGCGGGTGATGTTTCACTGATAGCGAAAAATATTGGAAAGGAACAAGTTGAATTAGTGAAGAATGGAAAACTCGACGGATTCGCTGTTCTGACGATAGATACTGTGCTCATTGCGTCAAGGCATTTGTACCGTATGCCTTATTCTCTCAATGAAAAATCAGGTCTTGCGAGCATAGTCATACCTGCGGATTCGATTCTTTCATTTGACCGGCCTATGGCTGATCCTGACAAAGTTATTCCCAAGCTCAAATTTATGGAGAGGATGGGAATAGTTCCGAATGAAGCGAAAAAACTCATAGTCCACGCGTTTGATTTCAAGTCAGCTAATGAGAATCGAATAGAGGTTCCAAAGCAGGAGAATAACAGGGCTTTCGATGAGATTCTAACCGCGATTCCAGCGCAGTTTTTCCCGCCTTGCATCCAAAAAATAAGTGAAGGAATGATTGATGGAAAGAAGCGCGCGCTTCTTATTCTAATAAATTTCTTGGGTTCTTGCGGTTGGAAATATGAGGAGATTGAAAGATACGTGAATGACTGGAACAAGAAGAATCCTGAGCCGTTAAGAGAGGTTTACATCAATGGCCAATTAAGATACGCGAAGACTCAAAAGCCAAAACTTCCGCCGAGCTGTAAGAACAAGGCGTATATGGTCGATATCGGCGTGTGCGTGCCTGATGGTTTTTGTAGGCCAAACGGTCCTTCTTCAAGCCCTCAATTTGATTCGCGAGTGAAGAATCCTGCGAGTTATGCTCTTATGAAGCAGCGTAATGTCGCAAGGGATCAGGAGATAGAGCAGAATAAGGGCAAGCGAAAAAAGAAAGAACCGCCCATAGACGTCGTAAAAATTGCCAAAACACCCACTGTTCAGGAACCGAAACAAAATAGCACATCCGAAAATCAATAGAGTTTATTTGCATCAAACATTACTTTTTAAACTTCTTATTGAGTAGCACGTTGACATTTTGCATGGACTGTCCTAATGTTATGGCGACATGTGATCCATACCACGACGATATAAGTCCTATGAACAGTCCAAGATACCATATTGCTTCTGTATTTTCGCGTACACCTTCCCAAGTCATATCTGTTAAAATGTGATGGACAGTCATTGAAACAACACTTACCAGTGTCATGGACAAAACGACCAGTAAAGAAATACCAATCCGTTTTAGTGAGGACCCGCTCTCCAAATGGCTTGTGGCGGCCACCAGGATGATAATCTGGCCAAGTCCCATGATTCCTATAATCATCGCAAATATTGATGTCGCCTGCGAGATAATATTGATAGTCGAGATTTCGATCATTTATACCAATACTCCTTGGTGCTTTTTATGAATTGTTGCGCAGTGATATAGAACATGATGAGTGCTATCAAGATAATAATGTGGCTGACTGCTTCGAAGAGTTCTCCCATCATATCTCCAAGGAAGATAGAAAATCCATCACCAATCGAATGGAGCATAAATCCGATGCTCAGAAGAATAATGGTATACGAGTAAAGTCCGAATGCTTTTTTCAACTCATTGATAGCATAAACCTTTGCCCGCATTGCAAGAATTATCGAAATAACGCCGACCAAAATCGTGGCAGTGAAAAGCGAAGTGATGAACATGACATACACTGTGATTTGATTATTTTTAAATGTTTGTCCCATTCCCGGTTAAAAAAAGCATTATGCGCGCAAGAACACGTTGCTCGCAAAGAACATAATGTCGCAAGGGATCAGGAGATAGAGCAGAATAAGGGCAAGCGAAAAAAGAAAGAAGAGGGCGCGCCATCCAAATCGCCAAATAATCAGGACAGTCCTGCTAAAGCATGATGCGTTTTTGATCACTCTCTTTTTGCCGGGTGAATGCGAGGAGTTCCAATCTTCGATACGTATTGTAAAGAGAGGTTATATCTGATGTTATTGTGCTTATTTCGCGAATAGTATCTTTGAGTTTTGCGACTGCTTCGTTGGGCGTTATGATGCATGCGCCTTCGAAGACTTGTTTGCCTGTTGCGAATGCCATTCTGCATTCCTCTGCGCACCCGTTGGAATAATGCCATTCTTTGTTGAGGCGAACTCGTGTCGCGAATTGTTCTATTACTCTCTCCCAAAAAGACATATAGTGGTCTTGAGTCCATCCCTTCATGAAGAATGTTGCTGGTGAAATCACAAGAGTGCGCTCTTCTGTTTCCCGAAGGTGAATTGCGAATTTCTCTCCATCTTCTATGTTAAGGCGCATTATTTCCTTGACCGGTCCAGGATGCAGCTGTTTGAACTCTGCTATTGTTCGCACGCCTGCATCACGCATTGAGTCGTACAATCGCTTGCCTGTAGTGATTGGAGTTGATGCGTAATCGCAGTTCGCGCTCCATCCTACCATGCTTGCATAAGCGCTCAGGCTTCCTTGAAGCTCCGCAAGTATGCGTCCCTCAGTTTCAACAAGATTTGTTATGTCTGTCACGAAAACGATGTGTGTTTAAGAGTTATTTAAAGATTGATGTAATGAAGAACATCAAAGAAAAGGCGAGTGTAGAATCGGCCATTCATCTTTTCGTTCTGTGAGTTCTTCAAGCGTCATTCCTTGTTCGAGCGTTCCTTCCTGCAAAATTTTGGCATACCATCCTCGTCGGTTGACAAGAGTGCGCATGAATTCTGTGATTTTTTCTTCCCCGACATAGGAAAGCAGCGCGAGATTTTTGCACGGCGTTGCAGAAGTTGTGATCTCAAATATTACATCTCCTGCTTTGTATTTTTTGCCTGATCGCAATTCAGGATACGATGCGCCGTAGAGAGTCAGGTTCTCTCCTATATCCCCTGGCTTGACAGGCCATCCTTCTTTGTTTAGTTCATCGAGCGTGGATACAGGCATTATTAACAGCGCCATATCAGGTGTAGCTCCCTTTTTCATCGTACGAAAAGTGTTATAATCCCCTTCGAGCCCGGCAAAAGTCACAACTACTTTCTCTACCCGTAATTTAGGAAGTCCTCGTTCTCCTTCTGTCTTGGGTTTTATGCTGATCTGAAAGATGTAAGCCACAAATAAGCGACTAATACGCTCATATTAAATAATTTCGCGCACACAGTCATTATCGAATATCCCTTCAAAAAGATATTTATATTCAACGGATATATATCTGAACATGGCGTTTAAATGGGTGGGTAAGTTTCTTCAAAAAAGAAGAGTTCGGCAAAAAGTGCAAAATAGGCTTGCGGCTGAATCGATGATTCTCGGAAATGAACGGAAAAGTTTGATACTATTGGATCAAACAATCGAGGGCATTAGACATCTTGAACAAAGAGCCACCATAGGTCTGCTAGATGCAGAAACAAACGCGCGTATTCTAGAGCCTCTGCTCGGTGGTCGTACGCAGCTCGAGCGACTTTTTAAGCAAAAAATTGCAGAAGACACAGGGGCGCAATCCGCGGTCGAGTCTGAGTTTACTAGTATTCTACGAAACAGAGGTATTTCTGATGAACAAGTGGAGTCTATGCTCACTTTATTCATTAGCTACATCGCAGATAAATGCGAGGAGATATTTTACCAAGGATACGCTAACGAATCACAAAAGGATTTGCAAGACTCTCAACGACAAAGAGACTTGTTCTTGCGTATGATTGCGCGTAGAGAGAAAAGAATTGTTGAGCTGAATCAGCTGCTTCAAAAAATCAGTTGATGCTCTTCACAATTATCGATTTTTATTTACATACCTCCTTGAAAACAGGAACATTTATAAACCACCTCTTTACTCGAGTGCATTACTGACGAGCCTGAGAAGAAAACCCAGTACAGTCGGTGCAAATGCACGTGTTCTTTTCTGGGTTTTCGCAAAAGGCTTTGTCGGGTTGGATACGATAAAAGTGTATCGTGTTGAAGAGTAGACTAACAGAGAGTGCTCTATGCCAAGAATGAGATCGCCCCGTCAGGGCAGTATGCAGTATTGGCCGCGCAGCCGCGCTTCGGATATAGTTGCACGTATAAGGACTTGGCCTGCTGTCAAGGACCAGAAAGTTCTCGGATTCGCCGGCTATAAGGTCGGCATGACTCACATTTTCATTAAGGACAACGCGCCGAACAGTATGACTAAAGGTGATGAAATTTCTGTTCCGGTGACTGTTCTCGAATGTCCTCCGATTAAAGTCGCGGGCGTTATGGCATATCGACATGATGCGTATGGTTCTCATTGTGTTGGCCAGATTTTCACGGACAAGCTTGATAAGGAAGTCTCAAGACGTTTGCCGGTTCCTAAGAAGGCGCAAAAGCCCTTTGATCCAAAAGATATCAGCGATGTTCGAATTCTCGTCTATACCCAGCCAAGTTCAACAGGCATTGGCAAGAAAACGCCTGAAGTGTTTGAGCTTGGTGTCGGCGGAGCGAACCCGAAGGACCGATTCGCGTTCGCGCAAACTTTGCTTGGTAAAGAGGTCAAGATTTCTGATGTGTTTTCGAATGGAATGATTGTTGATTCTGTTTCTGTGACAAAAGGAAAGGGCCTTCAGGGTCCTGTCAAACGTCACGGTATCGCGCTAAGATCCCATAAGTCCGAGAAGACCAAGCGTGGTCCTGGTAGTTTGGGTCCTTGGCACGGTTTCCGTGGTTGGAGAACTCCGCATCAAGGTCAGATGGGTTTCCAGCAGCGCCTCGAGCACAACAAGCAGATTATTCTGATTGGTGATGATGTTTCTAAGATTAACCCTGCAGGGGGCTTTATGCGCTATGGCGTCGTGAAGAATCAGTATCTTTTAGTGAAGGGAAGTTTGGGAGGCGCAGTGAGACGTTTGGTTAAGCTTACTGTTCCTCGTAGAATCGTTCCGAAAATCAAGGAGGCGCCGCAGGTGACTTATGTCAGTCTTGCGTCGAAGCAGTAATATGGAGCTCAAAGTTTTCAACGCGCAAAATAAGGAAGCTGGCAAGCAGAAATTGCCGTCTCAGTTTTCAGAGGATATCCGTCCTGATTTAATCAAGCGTGCGGTTGAATCCGTTCAGAGTAGAAAGCGCCAATCCTATGGTGCTGACCCTCGTGCAGGTAAAAAGCAGGCTGCAAGATTGAGCAGGCGTCGTCGTGATTACAAGGGCGCGTATGGTAAAGGCTTAAGTCGAGTGCCAAGGAAGACTTTGGTTCGCCGTGGTATGCAGATGATTTGGGTTGGCGCGTTCGCTCCTGGTACTGTCGGCGGTAGAAGGGCTTTCCCGCCTACATCCGAACGTGATTTTGCTAAGAATATCAATGACAAGGAAAGAAAGAAGGCGATTCGCAGCGCTCTTGCCGCAGTCGTCGATAAAACGCTTGTCGAAGCGCGCGGCCATGTTGTGCCAGTTGCGTATCCTTTCGCTCTCTCGAATGATTTTGAAAAAATTGCGAAAGCCAAGGAATTAAGCGCGGCTTTGATGACTCTTGGGCTTGAGGGTGACCTTGAGCGTGGTGAGCGTCAAAATGTCCGTGCGGGAAAAGGAAAAATGCGTGGTCGTAGGCTCAAGAAGGGAACTAGCGTTCTTATTGTCGTGAGTGGCGAGTGCGAAGCTCTTAAATCTGCAAGAAATGTTCCAGGCATAGATGTTGCTGTTGTGAAAAACCTGAACGCTGAATTGCTGGCTCCGGGAACTCACATGGGAAGGCTCACGTTGTTCACTCAAGCTGCGTTAGATAAACTCGATAAGGAGAAATTATTCATGTGATGAAAATGGATGCATATCAAACTATAAAACACCCGGTAAGTTCGGAAAAGGCGATTCGCCTGATGGAATCCGAGAATAAGTTAGTGTTTGTAGTAGATGAAAAAGCGACCAAAGCTGACGTGAAGAAAGCAATCGAGGAATTGTTCAAGGCAAAAGTAAACGCGGTGAACACGTTGCACACTATGCGCGGGCAAAAGCGCGCGTATGTCACTTTCGCGAAAGAGACGCCGGCAATTGATATTGCGACGTCGTTGGGGATGATGTAAAATGGGTAAAAGCCTCATTCAGCAAGCAAGGGGTAAGGGCGGTCCTGTGTACCGTTCGAAAAGTTTCGCTTTTGCTGGCGCGATAAAGATGCACACTCCTGCTGGCGAATTGAATGGAGAGATCACTGAACTTATCAAGTGCCCAGGTCACACTGCGCCATTAATGCGAGTCACATACGATGATAAGAAAGAAGCGTTGTTGCCTGCTCCTGAATTCGTACGTGTGGGTGAGAAATTGCAGGTTGGTTCGAAGAGCGAGATTAATCCTGGCAACGTGCTTAAGTTGCGTGATGTTCCCGAGGGTACTCCTATTTACAATATAGAAATGCAGCCTGGCGATGGCGGCAGGTTCTGCCGAACGTCAGGTAGCGCTGCAAGATTGGTTGCAAAGACTGACCAGTACGCGCTCATACTCCTTCCAAGCAAGAAAGAACGCATGTTCAATTTGAACTGCCACGCAATCATTGGTGTTGTGGCAGGTGGCGGAAGAACTGAAAAACCACTGCTCAAGGCAGGAGTTCAGCACTTCCGTAAGAGAATGAAGAACAAGCGCTGGCCAAACCCGAGCGGTGCGGCTCAGAACGCGGTTGACCATCCATTCGGTAACAAGCGTACCAGTCGTAAAGCCAAGCAGAAGGCAGTCGGCCATTTCGCTCCTCCGGGACGAAAGGTCGGTAAGTTGTGGCCAAAGCAAACTGGCAGGAAGAAGTGATAAACTATGGCAAAAGAATTCCTTTATCGCGGAAAAACAATTCAGGATATCCAGAAGATGGATTTGGATGAGTTCGCAAAGCTCGTCCCGTCTCGTGAGCGCAGAAAGATGAAGCGCGGTTTCACAGAGATGGAAAAGAAGCTGCTCGAAAGTGTTCGTAAAGATGAGAAGGAGATCAAGACTCAGTGTCGCGATATGATAGTCCTGCCGCAAATGGTTGGAAAGACGATCAAGGTTCATTCTGGAAAAGAATGGGTTATGTTGATCATAGCTCCTGAGATGCTTGCGCATCGTTTGGGAGAATTCGCTTTGACAAGAAGGCAAGTGCGCCACAGCGCTCCGGGTATCGGAGCTACAAGAAGCAGCGCTTCGCTCTCGGTGAGATAAATGGCTTACAAGTACTCGACGGAATTGACGCAGAATTGCGCGAAGGGTGTCGGAGTAGCTTTGCCTATCTCAAGAAAAGAGAGCGTCATGGTGTGCCAGGCTATTCGTGGCATGCAGGTTGGCAAGGCGAAGAAGTTGCTTGAGGATGTTGTCGCGCTCAAAAAGCCGATTGCGTTCACAAGGTACAATATGGATATGGGTCACAAGCACGGTATTGCAGCTGGAAGGTTCCCGGTTAGCGCGTGTTCGCAGATTTTAAAATTGTTGCAAAGCGTTGAAGCGAATGCGCAATTCAAGGGCCTTAGCACTGCTGGACTTATCGTGCGTCACGCGAGCGCTCAAAAGGGTCCGACTGCGTATCACTCCGGTCGTCAGCGAACGAAGGCGAAGAGAACGCATATCGAGCTTGTGGTTGAAGAGAAAAAGCAAGAGGCGAAGAAATGATTGAACGAAAATTTGTGGCTGAAAGATTGAAGGAGCATCAGATAGAGGAATTCATTTCGCAGACTCTTAAGAATGTAGGTCATAGCCACACGAAGCTTATGAGAACTCCTATGGGCGAGAAGGTTGTCATTTTCGCAAGCAGGCCCGGCCTTGTTGTCGGTAGAAAAGGAGAGAACATCAAGAAGCTAACTAACACGCTCAAGAAAAGGTTCAATTTGGAGAATCCGCAGATTGAGATTTCAGAAGTCGAACAGCCAAATCTTGACGCGCAGATTGTCGCGGAAAGAATCGCAAGCACGCTCGAAAGATTTGGCATAAACAAGTTCAAGGCTATCGGCCACAAGACGATGACTGATGTTATGGGCGCAGGCGCGCTCGGTATCGAAATCAACATTTCAGGAAAAGTTCCAAGTCAGCGTGCGAAGAGCTGGAGATTCTACTCCGGCTATCTAAAGAAATGCGGTAACATCGCAACTGAATGTGTCAAGCGCGCGCAGGCAGTTGCTATTTTGAAAACAGGAGAGATTGGTGTTAAGGTCGCTATCATGCCGCCTGACACAAAGCTTCCTGACGATATCGAAGTTGGAAGAAAAGAAGCTCCGGCTGCTGTTGCGGCTCCTGTCGCTGAAGTAAAAGAAGCTCCGAAAGAGGAGCAAAAAGAACAGAAGGCAAAAAGGCCTCGCAAGAAAACAGCGCCGAAAGTTGCTGAGGGCGGTGCTCAATGAAAGCTAAGGAATTGCGAACGTTGAGTCCGCAGGATCTTCAGCAGAAGATGCAGGAAATGTACAAGGAACTCATGAAAGATAACGCTCAGGTCGCAACGGGAACTATACCGAAAAGTCCGGGCAAGATTCGCAATCAGAAACGCACTATAGCGAGAATAAAGACACTCCTCGCGCAGAAGGAGGCAAAAGCTAAAGTATGAGCGTCTGCGTAACGTGTGGCTTGCCAAAAGAGCTATGCGTTTGCGAGAGCATCGCAAAAGAAAGCCTAAAAATCATCGTTCGCGTTGAAGAAAAGAAATTCAACAAGAAGTACACGGTGGTCGAGGGTCTTGATCCAAAGGAAATTGATTTGGATCAATTGGCAAAACAACTCAAGGCGAAGCTCGCCTGCGGCGGTACCGTGAAGGACGGTCGTATCGAGCTTCAAGGAGAGCATAGGCAGAAGGCGAAATTGGTCCTCATCGAGGCTGGTTTCGCTCCGGAAGCCATCATAGTAAGGTGAAACAATGCAAAGCATCAAGACGAGAGGAAGGACATTTACCGGAGTCGTTGTAGAGGATAAAATGCAGCTCACTGCGACTATCGAATGGGGTAGACGTAAGTACGTGACGAAGTACGAGCGTTATGAGACTGCAAGGACTCGCTTGAAAGCTCACAATCCGGTTGAAATCAACGCTAAGAAGGGAGACATTGTGAAGATTGTCGAATGCCGCCCGATTAGCAAGACTAAGAAGTTCACAATTGTCGAGAAAGTCGGAAGAGAGCGTCTTTTCGAGGAAAGAGAAGCGCGCATGGAAGAATCAAAGACTAAGAGTGCTGAAGAAGCTAAAGTGAAGAAAGACGAAAAGAAAGTTGCAGAGGAGAAAAATGAAAGCAGTTAAAGCGCGTATCACAAGAGGCCTTCCGCATACAGCTAATGTTGTTGCGGCGGATAACAGCGGTGCGCGTATTTTGAGGATTATCAGCGTGCGTGGCGCAAAGACCGTGAAAGGTAGAAAGCCTTCCGCGGGTGTTGGCGACTACGTGATGTGTTCAGTTGTTCAGGGTAGGCCGGACATGCGTAAGCAGGTCGTGGCAGCAGTTATCGTGAGGCAGCGTATGCCGTATCGCCGAAGGGATGGTATGCACGTGCGTTTCGAAGATAATGCTGCTGTCGTCATTAAGGATGACCTTGGTAACCCGAAGGGAACTATGATCAAAGGTCCTATTGCAAAGGAGGCGAGCGAGCGTTGGCCGTTAGTGTCAAAGATCGCGAGTAGTATCGTATGATAAACTGGAGTCCAGCGTGGAAGGCTAGTAAGAAGCCGGGAAAGCAGCGAAAGTTCTTGCACAAGGCTCCGCTGCATGTGAAAAGCAAGATGATGTCAGCTACGCTTTCAAAAGAACTTAGAAAGACAGTGAAATCACGTTCATTAAGAGTTCGCAAGGGCGATAAAGTGAAAGTCATGCGCGGTCAGTTCGGTGGAAAGAGCGGAACTGTCGAGCGTGTTGATGTTGGAAACCAGCACGTGTTCGTGACTGGTGTTGAGTTTATGAAGCGCGACGGAAGCAAGTCGCTTTATCCGGTTCATCCTTCGAAGTTGATGATTACCGACGTCGATAAGTCTGACAAGAGAAGGGTGAGTAAGCAATGAGTAATCACTTGAAAGCATATGCGGCGCCAAAGAGCTGGACGCTTTTGAAGAAAGTGAGCAAGTGGACTTTGCGTCCGCTTCCGGGTTCACAGCCTTTGGAGCGTTCGCTTCCGATAGGCATGTTGATGCGCCAGCTTGGTGTTGCGAATACTATGCGCGAGATAAAGCATGTTTTGAATTCCAAGGCAGTCATGGTTAATGGCAAAGTCGTAAAGGATGCCCACTTTGGTGTTGGCCTCATGGACGCGATTTCCGTCAAGCCTGGCAAGAGTGTTCGCTGCACTATCGATACAAAGGGTCGTCTTGTTTTCAAGGACGCGCCCGAGTCCGAGATGTCAAAGAAGCTTTCACAGGTTACAGGCAAACGCACGGTTAAGGGCGCGAAGATTCAGGTTAACTTTTCAGATGGCAGAAGTATGCTTATGCAAAAAGATACTCTTAACGTCGGCGATGGCGTTCTCCTTGAGTTGCCAAAGCAAAAAGTGCTTGACCAATTCAAGTTTGAAAAAGGAACATCTGTTCTTTTGCTTGGCGGAAGGCACACTGGTTTGATTTGCACTATCGAAGACGTCCAAGGCAAAAAGCTTGTGTGCAAGCACGGCGCGAAGAGAATTGAGACCTTGACTAAGGTTGCATTCCCTGTTGGGAGCGATAAGCCGGTTGTGAAGCTATGAATTCGATGCAAGTTCCGCGAATTGAGAAAATCACCTTGAACGTAGGTGCGGGCAAGGATCAGAATAGGCTTGAGAAAGGAGTCACTGTTTTGAAGATGATTACAGGTATCAACCCCGTGAAGACCATAACTAATCAAAGGATTCCGACCTGGGGTTTGCGTCCGGGCCTTCCGATTGGCTGCAAGCTCACATTAAGGAAAGCGAAAGCGATTGAAATCCTCAAAAGGTTGCTCACTGCGAAAGAGAATTTGCTGCGCGAAAGTCAGTTTGATGATGCGGGCAATATCAGTTTTGGAATTCACGAATATATTGACATCCCGGGTATCACGTATGACCCTAAGATCGGAGTTCTTGGTCTTCAGGTTTGCGTGACGCTTGAAAAGCCGGGTTATCGTGTGAAAAAGCGCAAGCTTAATCCAAAGAGCATTCCGCGAAAGCACATGGTTAACCGTGCTGAGGCGATGAGCTTCATGCAAAAGGAATTTGGCGTGAAGATAGGTGAAAAAGCATGACAACAAAGGATTGGAAGAAAGCGTTCAAGCAGCTCAAGATGAAGCCTGTTATCATGAAGAAATACATTAAGCATAATGCTCCTAAGAAGCGAACAACTGGTCAGGCGCTCGAAAGATGCGGGCGCTGTGGCAGATATGGAGGCCATATCTCCAAGTACAAGCTCGGCTTGTGCAGGTGTTGTTTCAGGGATGTTGCAAAGAAGATTGGGTTTAAGAAATACAGCTGATGGTGAATGAAAAATGTTGAATGATCCGATTGCGAATGTGATGTCGTCCGTGATGACGTATGAAGGTTCAGGTAAGCGCGAGCTCTTGATCCACCCTATTAGCAAGCTCATGAGAAAAGTGCTTTCGATTTTGCAGGAGCACAAGTATGTAGGTGATCTTGAGGATTTAAGCGAGGGCAGAGGCGGCTTTGCGAAGCTTCACTTGCTTGGAAATATCAACAAGTGCGGTGTCATCAAGCCAAGATTCTCTGTCAAGACTATGGGCTTTGAAAAGTTCGAGAAGCGTTACTTGCCTGCGAACGGCGTCGGTATTTTGATTTTGTCGACACCGCAAGGAATTATGACTCACGTGCAGGCGCGTGAGAAAGGTTTGGGAGGAAGGCTAATAGCCTATTGCTACTAATGAAATTATCAATTCACGACGAGACAGAAGTGCCGAGTGGAATTACGGCGTCATATGTTGACGGCAGGCTTACTGTCAAGGGTCCGAAAGGAGAGGTCGTGAGGCGTTTACAGGACCCGAAGATTTCATTCAAAGTTTCAGGAAACAAGATTGTGATTTCCTGTGAGAAGGCCACAAAGCGCGAGAAACGCATGGCTAACACGTTCAATGCTCATTTGGAGAATATGCTTGCGGGCGTTCAAACGCCATACAAGTATGTCCTCAAAGTTTGCTCTGGCCACTTCCCGATGAATGTTTCGATAAGTGGCGAGCAATTCATCGTGAAGAATTTCCTTGGCGAGAAATCTCCAAGAACAATCAAACTAAAGAAGGGCGTTACTGTGAAAATTGAAGGTGATAAGATTGTTGTTGAAAGTTGCGACAAAGATATGGCAGGGCAGATGGCCAGCGATATCGAACTTTTGACCGCGAAGAGAAATCGCGACCTTCGAGTGTTCCAGGACGGAATTTACATGATTGAAAAAGCGAATGAACCGCTCACAGGTGCGCAATGAAAACACTGCTTGAATTAAGAAAGAAATTGAACGCGAAGCGTCCGGATTTTATGCACTATGATCACCAGAAACGTAAGGAAGTCGGCACTAGATGGAGAAGGCCAAGAGGTTTGCATAACAAGATGCGCCTTGGAAAGTTCGGAAAGCCCGCCACTGTTAATGTCGGCTACCGAAACCCGGCGCAAGTGCGCGGTCTTGACAAATCAGGCTTGGTTCCTGTTTTGGTGAACACTCTTTCGGACCTTGAAGGGTTCGATGTGAAGACGCAGGGAGTCCTTATGGGAAGCATCGGCGCAAGAAAGCGTTCGGATTTGCTTGGCGTTTGTAAGGCTAAGGGTTTCAAAGTGCTTAATTTCAAGATTGATGGCGAGATGTCTCGCATAAAGGATATGCTTGCTGCAAGAAAGCAGTCAAGAAAGGAACAGGAGCAGGCAAAAGCGGCAAGACAAAAAACCGCGACGCCAAAGAAGGAAGAGAAGAAAGAGGCTCCGAAGGAAGAAGTCAAGGATCAGGCTAAAGCTGAAAAGGATAAAGTTTTGACCAAGAGGGAGTAAGATGGATCTTCAGAAACGTTTGGGCTCGCAAGTGTTGAAGTGCGGTGTAGGTAGAGTTAGATTCGATCCTTCCCAGCTTGAAGAGATTAAGAAGGCTATCACTCGTTTTGATATTCAAAGGCTTGTGAGCAAGGGTTTGATTTACAAGCTTCAAGCACAAGGAATAAGTCGTTCCCGCGCAAAGCAGACTGCAAGTCAGAAGCGCAAAGGACGACAGAAGGGCCAAGGTTCAAGAAAGGGCAAAAGCACTGCGAGATTGAATCCGAAGACTAGATGGGTGAAGGCTGTTCGCGCTCAGCGTGAGCTGCTAAGGAACCTGCGCGAGGGCGGCTGGATTGATAACGCCGGTTTCAAGGAATTGTACGCGAAGGTCAAGGGTGGATTTTTCAGAAGTGTCAACCATATCAAGATTTACATCAAGGAGCAAGACTTGGTGAAGGGGGCAGCTAAAGCTGTGAAGACCGATGGCAAATAATGCGACATATTCTGTTCCGTATCGCAGAAAGCGTGATGGTAAGACTGATTACAAGAAGCGTATGAAGCTTCTTTTGGGAAGGAAGACCAGATTGGTTGTAAGGCGCAGTTCGAAGCACTTTTCAGTTCAATTGGTCGAGTTTCACGTGAAAGGCGATAAAATTGTTTGTTCGGCTCATTCAAAAGAGCTTGTTAAGTATGGCTGGAAGGGTTCTACTTCGAACTCGTCTGCGGCTTACTTGACTGGTTTGCTTATCGCAAAGAAGGTTAAGACAAAAGTTGAGTGCGTGCTTGATTTGGGCCAGCAGGTTAGCGTTAAAGGAAGTGTTCTTTACGCGCTTGCCAAGGGCGCAATCGATGGTGGCTTGCAGCTTTCATGTTCGAAAGAAGTCATCCCATCCGAAGCAAGGATTCGCGGCGAACATGTCGCAAGTCTTGCGAAGGCATTGAAGGCTAACAAGGAAAAATACGCTAAACAGTTTGCTAAGTATATCAAAGAAGGAATTGACCCTGCGTCATTGCCTGATATGTTTGACAAGGTTAAAGCGAAGATAGGTGCTGTATGAAAGAAGTTGAAAAGATCGCGGTTGTTGAAGAAGAAAAACTTGAAGTTGAAAAGGACGTTATCAGCCCTACTGAGATTGTCGAGGTTGAGAAGGAAGCAAAGCCTGAAGTCAAGATTGATGTTTCGGGCTGGATTCCAAAGACTGCGGTCGGCAGGAAAGTTAAGAATGGCGAGATTACTAAGATTGATGATATTCTTGACAATGGCCTTCCGATTTTGGAAGAGCAGATTGTTGATGTGCTTATGCCGAATTTGCAGAACGAGCTTCTGATGATTGGTCAGAGCAAGGGTAAGTTCGGAGGCGGCGCGAAACGTATTTTCAAGCAGACTCAAAAAAAGACTCCTGAAGGTAACAAGCCGAGCTTCTCGTGCATGGCTGTTGTCGGCAACAGTGATGGTTATGTTGGCATCGGCTTTGGCAAGAGCAAAGATACTGTTCCTGCTCGTGAAAAAGCTATCCGTAATGCAAAATTGTCTTTGTTCAAGATTAGGCGCGGCGCGGGAAGTTGGGAGGACCAAACTAGCGAGCCTCACAGTATTCCGTGGGAAGTTTCAGGTAAGTGCGGTTCTTGCAAGATAATCCTGATGCCGGCTCCAAAGGGCAAGGGTCTTGTTGTTGAGCAGGAATGCGCGAAGATTTTACGCCTAGCTGGTGTCGAGAATGTTTATTCAAAGTCATTCGGTCAGACTAGATCCAAGCTTAACATGATTATGGCTTGTGTCGCTGCGCTTCAGAAGCTCAATTCGTTCAAGCCTCGTCCGCAGGACGTGAAGCATGTTTACATGATTAGTGGGAGGAAGCAGCAATGAAAGTCGCGATTGTCCGCGTGCGCGGTGATGTTAGAATCCGCCATGATGTGAGAAAGACGTTTGAAACGCTCGGGTTGTTGCAGAAGAATCACTGTGCGGTTGTCGAAGAGACTCCGATTACGAAAGGAATGATCAAGGTGGTGGCTCCGTTCGTGACTTGGGGCCCAGTTGATGAGAAAACTCTTGCCGCTTTGAAAAAGAGAAGCTCGGAAAAGATTTTCAGATTGAATCCTCCGCGCAAAGGTTATGGTCGCAAGGGAATTAAGATAGCGTTCATTAGGGGTGGCGCGCTTGGTGATCGAAAGGAGAAAATCAATGATCTGGTCATGAGGATGGTGTAATATGGTAGTCAACAAGCGTAAGAAGTCCAGCCGTGGTCTTGGTTCATGTACGCATGGCTGGGGTAAGAACAAGCACCGAAACAGCGGTTCAAGAGGTGGTTTTGGTAATGCAGGTACTGGTAAAAAGTCTCATAACAAGAAGCCGAGTATTTGGGCGCTTGACTATTTTGGAAAACACGGTTTTGTCAGCAAAGGCACTCGTAAATTGATAACTATCAACTTAAGAGAAGTGGATGATCAGCTTCCTTCATGGATAGAACGTAAGCTCGCTGTTGTTGAAGGCGGCGTTGTTGTTGTTGACTTGAAAAAAGTTGGGTATGATAAACTGCTCAGTTCGGGCCAGATTCGGCGAAAGCTGAAAGTGGTCGTTTCTTCCGCTGCTAAAGGTGTTGCCGAAAAGGTAAAAGCAGCAGGCGGCGAACTGGTGGTTTCAAAGAAATGAACTTGATTGATTCAATTATCAATAACTTGCCGGAAGTTGCTCGTCCTACTCAACAGAAGCTTTCATTCAAGGAGAAGCTTAAATGGACTGGCATAACGCTGGTTTTGTTTTTTGTGTTGGGTTTGATTCCTTTGTTCGGTTTAGGTCAGAATGCTCTTAGGAATTTTGAGCTTTTATCTGTTATTTTGGGCGCGAGTTTTGGAAGCGTTATTTCTCTTGGTATTGGTCCTATTGTTACCGCAAGCATCGTTTTGCAGCTTTTGAACGGTTCAGGACTTGTGAAGTTTGATCTCACATCTAAAGCGGGCAAGGCAAGATTCCAGGGTTTGCAGAAGGTTCTTGCTGTGTTTTTTGTTGTTTTTGAGGCTTCTATTTACGTATTTATGGGAGGTTTAGCTCCTGCTGAAGAGCTTGTTGGTACGAGTTTGTACTTGCAGCTTGAGTTGCTTCTCATATTCCAGCTTGTGCTTGGCGGTCTTTTGATTATGCTAATGGATGAAGTGACCACTAAGTGGGGTTTTGGTTCAGGAGTTAGTTTGTTTATCGCAGCAGGTGTTTCGCAGTCGTTGTTCATTCGTCTTTTCTCTCCGCTTCCTTCGCCCACTAATCCGGAAGTTATGACTGGCGCGATTCCTGCTTTGTTCCAAAGCTTGTCTGCGGGCGATCCTCAGACTGCTCTTTTGATGTTGGTTGGAATTCTATCTACTGCTCTTGTGTTCGCGATTGCTGTTTACGCGCAATCTATGAAGGTGGAAATTCCTCTTTCATTTGGCAGAGTGCGTGGTCACGGAATTAGGTGGCCTCTTAATTTTGTGTACACTTCGAATATGCCGATTATTTTGATGAGCGCTTTGCTCGCTAACGTCCAGTTATGGGCGAGATTCTTGCAGAACTGGGGTTATCCTATTTTGGGAACTTTTGCAGGTAATTCTCCTGCGACTGGTTTTGTTTCATGGATAGCTCCGCAGGATGTTATTGGCGCCGCGATTAGAGGCGGTCTTACATTGCAGATGGTTCTTCAGAGCGTGGTTTATTTGACGTTTATGATTATTGGCGCAGTGATATTTTCTTGGTTTTGGGTTCAAACTAGCGGTATGGATGCTAGAAGTCAGGCAAAGCAGATTATGGCGTCTGGCTTGCAGATTCCTGGATTCAGAAAGGATGAGCGTGTTCTTGAGCGGTTGCTTGAAAGATACGTGAATCCGCTTACTATCATGGGCGCGATTAGTGTTGGGCTTCTTGCGGGTTTAGCGGATGTTAGCGGCTCGCTTACTCATGGTACTAGCCTGTTGTTGTCGGTTATGATTATTTATCGTTTGTATGAAGATATCGCACGCCAGCATTTGATGGATATGAATCCTATGATGCGCAAGTTTATGGGTGGTTAGTGCGATGCTTAATGCATTTCTTGATTCTATTTTTGGTTTTGTTTTGAACTGGCATCCTGCGATCGCGATAGCGTTAGTGTCGGTTGTTGTTTCTGCGATTATCACTGTTTCTTATAAGTTTCTAACCGATCAGCGCGAGATGAAACGTTTGAAGGAGCAGCTTGCCGAGTTTCAGAAAAAAATGAAGGGTTTGCGTGATAATCCTGAAAAATTGCTTGCGGTTCAACGAGAGGCCATGGCGGTTAATATGGAGTATATGCGTAAGAGTATGCGCCCAACTTTGTTCACTTTTCTTCCGATCATTTTGATTTTTGGCTGGATGAGCGCTCATTTTGCGTATGAGCCGCTTGGTCCGAATTCTGATTTTACTCTGACTGCCATACTTAACAATTATGAAGAGAACATATCTATTGTCGTTCCTGAAGGCATGCAGGTTAAGAAAGAGCCTGCCTCGCTTGAGTCAAGGGAAGTTGGCTTTTTTAGGAAACATACTGAGTATCTGGCAACGTTTGTTTTATCTGGCGAGGAAGGTAAGTATTTGGTGACTGTTCAGGCAGGCGGCGAGGAGATTGATCGTGAAGTGTTGATATCTAAAGAGCGGTTCTACGCTCCAATTGCGCAAAAGTATGATTCTGAGGTGTTCTCGTCGGTTGAGCTTGGAAATGCTCCGCTCAGAGTGTTCGGGCTTGGTTGGATTTGGGCTTATTTGATTGTGGCGATAGCTGCAAGTCAGCTGTTGCGCAAGTTTTTGAATGTTTATTAGTGTCCAAGGCCCACATTATTTTACATATTGAAAAATAGTTAGTTTATTCGTCGAGACCTATATAAATCACAAAGCTTTTATATCCAGAACGCTCCTTTTAAAGCAATAAGGGTTTTGGAGGGTCAAATGGCCAAAGACAAAGCAAAAATTACACCTCGTGAAATAAAGGTAGTGAATATTGTAGTGAGTGCTGCGCTCGGGCATGATATACCTCTTGAGAAGATGGCGGCTACGTTGCCGAATACCGAATACAACCCTGAACAATTTCCAGGTCTTGTCATTCGTATAAAAGAGCCAAAGACCAGTGCGCTTATTTTCAGTTCCGGAAAGATAGTTTGCACCGGCGCTCGCACTATGACGAACGTGCATGAGAGTATCCGCAAAATAATCAAAAGCCTTGAGAAAATCAATGTCAAGATTAAAGAAGAGCCTCCTGTCCACATTCAAAACATTGTGGCTGCAGGTTCGGTTGGCATGGCTCTTAACTTGAATGTTCTTGCTATGAAGCTTGAAAACACTGAGTACGAGCCTGAACAATTCCCAGGTCTTGTCTATAAGCTTCCTGAGCAAAAAGCGACGTTCTTATTGTTCTCGAACGGAAAGATAGTCTGTACGGGTACGAAGAGTGAAGCTGAAGTTGAGAAAGCTCTTGACAAGCTAATTGAGAATCTCAAGAAAGCCAAGTCGACTGAAAAATGATTTCTTTGTCAAAGCTCGCGAGTTTTGACTTCGACTATTTCCACCAATTACCAGTAGATTAGTGGAAACCGACTGAGTGTAGTATTTATTATCCAGTTAGTAAGAGTTACGAATAAAAGCACGAAGAGTTAAAAAAGGGCAGAGTTCTACAAATCTCTATGAAAGGGGGCGTTTGATGGAAAACGAAGGTACTTCCGAGAGCCGTATGGATGCAGCTACGTTGATAGCTCGTATTCAGGAGTTTATCGAGAAGAATCACTATGGTCTTTTGCTTGAGCGAATTCGCAAGGGTGAAAAGAGCATGAGTGTTGATTTCGCGACACTTTCTTTATTTGACCCTGAGCTTGCGGATTATTTGCTTGATAAGCCCGAGGAGTTTCTTAAAGGGGCCGAGATTGCTGTTGAACAGCTTAATACAGGGTCCACCATAAAGGGATTTGTTGTTCGTTTTAGGAAATTGACGGAAAGCGCGACTGTGCTGGTAAGGCACATTCGCAGCAGTCATTTGAATAAGCTGCTCATGTTTGATGGTGTTGTCAGAAACAAGAGCGAGGTTCGCCCTCAGGTGGCGTCAGCCAAGTTCGAGTGTCCAAGCTGCGGCAATAATCATACTATTCTTCAGCTTGACAGTAAATTTCAGGAGCCGACAAGATGCAGTTGCGGAAGAAAAGGAAAGTTCAGGTTGGTTAGTAAGGAGCTTGTTGATGCTCAGATGATGGTGTTGGAGGAAGTTCCTGAGCAATTGGATGGTGGCGAGCAGCCAAAGCGCATGAATGTTCTATTGAAGAATGATCTTGTTTCTCCGCTGACTGAAAAAAGAACTAACCCTGGCAGTCGTGTTCAAGTCGTGGGCCAAGTAAAAGAAGTTCCTATCTTCCTAAGAACTGGTGGACAGAGTACAAAATTTGATTTGTATATCGAGTCAAATAATCTGGAATCTGTTGAAGAGGACTTCAACGATATTACAATTGCAGCAGAAGAGCTTAAGAAAATCAAGGATTTGGCAAAGGACCCGAACATGCTCAAAAAAATTGTTAGTTCCATGGCGCCGAGCATTTATGGTCATGAAAAGACTAAGGAGGCGCTCGCTTTGCAGCTAACAGGTGGTGTCCGTAAGAAGCGTGATGATGGTATTGTCACAAGAGGAGACATTCACATTTTGCTGGTAGGAGACCCTGGTGCGGCTAAGTCGCAGTTGCTTAAAAGAATGCAGTTTGTAGCTCCCAAGGCAAGGTACACAACAGGTAAGGGCGCAAGTGGCGCAGGTCTTTCGGCTGCAGTGGTTAAGGATGAGTTTTTGCAAGGCTGGTCTCTTGAGGCAGGAGCGCTCGTTTTAGCGAATAGAGGTCTCTGCTGTATAGATGAGCTTGATAAAATGAGTAAGGAGGACGGATGGGCTATGCACGAGGCGCTTGAGCAGCAGAGCGTCACTATCAGTAAAGCTAATATTCAGGCAAGTTTGCGTTGCGAGACTTCTGTTCTTGCTGCTGCAAACCCGAAGTTCGGCCGTTTTGACCCGTATGATACTGTGGCAAACCAGATAAACTTGGCGCCAACTCTTATCAACCGTTTTGACCTTATCTTTCCTGTTAAAGACGTTCCTGACCCTGCTAAAGATGAAAAGATGGCGAGTTTTATTCTTCAGATGCACCAAAAAAATGTGGGCAAAGTTGAAGTTGAGACTAAGCTTCTTCGTAAATATTTTGCGTACGCGCGTCAGAATTGTTTTCCTAAGCTTACCGATGCGGCAGTCGAGGAATTGAAGGAATATTACATTAAAATGCGTTCAAGCGCTGCAGGGGCAGGTGTTAAATCTGTGCCTATTAGCGCTCGTCAGCTTGAGGGTCTTGTTCGTTTGTCTGAGGCTAGCGCGAAACTTCGCCTTTCTGATAAAGTTCTCAAAAAGGATGCGAGAAAGGCCATCGAACTTCTTGATTATTGTCTGCGCCAGATTGCGTTTGATGAGAAGACCGGAACTATTGACATCGACCGTATAGCTACTGACACTCCTGCGAGCAGCAGAAACAAGCTAATCACTGTAAAGGAAATTATCAACGATCTTGAGGCGAAAGTAGGTAAAGCTATTCCTATGGAAGACCTGGTGGCTGCAGCTGCAGAGAAGGACATCGAAGAACACGAACTTGAAGAGATAATGCAAAAACTCAAACGAGCAGGAGACGTGTTCGAGCCCCGAAGAGGATTTATTAGCAAGATTTAGCTTTCAGTTCGAGTGTCTTTAAGTGTGCTTTAAGTTTTCTTAGGAACTTCATTTTCTGCTGTTCGGTTGGTTTTACAGTATTTCGTAGTTTCCACGCATCACGAACTATGTGCTTTTTAGGGCTTGCGCGAGCGAGTTCTTTCCATTTATGCGAAGGCTTCTTGCCGTCTATGTGCTGTTCAAGGTCTGTGAGCCAAAATATTTGTTTAGTTAGCTCTTTGACGCCGAGTTGTTTTTGCTCATAAAGGGGAAGAAAGGTCGTGTTGAACGCGCTAAGTAGTCCTTTGAATCGTCCGCTTTTCGTTCGTGATGGATATTTGGACACATCAAGCTCTTTTCCCCAGATTAGCTTGTGTGTTGTGAACTGGTCTATGCTTGGGGCTCCTTTAGGTCCTGTTTCATCTCGGTGAGGATACCTCTTTTGATTTTTAATTTCCCATAGCGAAAGGGGGAGTAGTTCCGCTGGAGAGTATAACTTTCTATTTTCCTTGTCGAGAGTTATTATCTTATTCAGATATCTGTTATCATTGACTATGGGAACCATATCAACGTCGCTTGTTGGAAGCATTTCGCGTCGTACGAAGCTTCCCTTGATATAAATCGCCACAAGCTTATTTTTCGGAATTGATTTGATAAGCAATTGTCTTGCTTTTTCCACTGCTCGTATTGCGTTCTGTTCAATCTTTGATGTTCGTTTCCAGTCCTTCCAAAAATCATAGTGAGTCATACTAATACAGAACATTCACTGCCGCGTCTGTTGCACTTGCACCAAGCTTATGCAGCTGTTTCTCATTGTGGGGTTTGTTATTTCGTTGCATACTGAAAAGTCGTTTTGATAGGCGAATGGAATGTAACACGCATCTCTAAGATCATCGTCGACAATAGTCGCGCAGGCTTGCTTGTTGGAAGACGCCTCGGCAACATCAGTCAAACATAAATCAATATACGCCTGCTGTCCTAGTGTTTCGCATGTTTGCACTCCTGAGTTGAAGTTTGATTGTGCTTGTTGTTTGGCGTTTTCTCTTATTTGATCGGATGTCACAACGCTGCCGCTGCAGTCAAGTGGGCAGTCTGAAGCGCTTTCACCGTCTTCGCAGTTGCGGTTTCCGCAGCAGGGGGTTTTGGTGATGTACTGGCAGCTTCCGCCAGCGCAGCTATCCGTCGTGCAGAAGTTCAAGTCATCGCATCCGCCGGGGCAGGTAAGTGGAACTTCCGGTTTTTGTTCTAGTGGTAATGGTGCGGCTTGTATGGCAGTCTCGGTTATGGTGAACTGCTGTTCTGTTTTTGTTTCTCTGTTGTTATAGTTTGCCGTTGCGCGAATAGTATACGTTCCTGGCGCGGCGTTTGGCAAATCAAGAGCAACAGGAACGCTTGTTCGTGTTTCTATGCTGAACTGTTCTGTTTTGCTAGAGATTCGTCCTGTTGGGCCCGTGACGAGAAAATCAATCAGTCCCTCGGTTGGTGTTGAGCTTGGGTTTGTAATGTCTGCGTTCGCAATCAGCTGTTCGCCGACAGCAAGTTCAGCGCTAAATAGATTGAGGTTGATTGATAACACCGCTTCAGTCTGAGCTTGCGTTCTAAGAAAGACCAGCGCGAGTAGTATTACTAGCGCTATTGTTCCAAGAGCCGCTGCAAATAAAAGTGGGCTGAGTTGTTTGTGCGAAACTCCTGCAAGGCGTAGTGATTCGTCGACTTCGAATTGTGAGTATCCTGCGCTAAGAAGTGTTTGCCGAATTGTGGCTGCATCATATCCTTGTGTGGAAAGGCTTTTGATATAGTCGACGAGCTGTTGGCTTGGCATATATCTTATTGAGGTTGCTGTATTTTTAAATGTAGTGCTGACTGCCATAAAGCATAAATAGCTCTGAACGTGGCGAAAAGGTATGGATTGGGGAGATGCCGCAAGGCACGTGTACGTTGGAGAGCTCGTTTCAGGACGATTTGTAGAGTCTGATAGTTCTGCTGGGACTGTTATGCTTGCGAGCGGAGATTCTATTTCGAAGATCAGGATATACGGTCTTGTGGTGAGCGATGATTTGGTTGTGGATGATGGTACTGGTAGTGTTCTTGTGCGTTCGTTTGACAAGTCTTTCGCGGTGCAGATAGGTTCTCCTGTTCTTGTGATTGGACGACCGCGAGTGTATAATGGTGATTGGTACGTTGTTGCGGAGGTTGTTAAAATTATTGACAGCAAGTGGATGGAATGGGCTAGAAAGTCTAACCCTCCGAAGATTCAGGCGGCAGCTTCAAC
>Ga0209542_10004535_pt1 | contig 28480 bp, 42 predicted proteins | sample RifCSPhighO2_01_FD_184028 | JGI IMG/M metagenome (GOLD analysis project Ga0209542, IMG submission 184028) | Soil microbial communities from Rifle, Colorado - Rifle CSP2_plank highO2_0.1 (SPAdes) (version 2) | ecosystem: Environmental > Terrestrial > Deep subsurface > Rock core/Sediment ...
TGTGGCCGTGGGTTTCACGGTGGGAGTCGGGGAAATAGCCGCCCCCCCCGATCCTCCTGGTGTAGGCGTCGGGGTTGCCGATGGCTTGGGAGTAGCCGTTGGTACCGGAGTAGCTGTTGGCCTGACCGTCGGACTGGGTTTTATTGTGGGAGTGGGGATTTTTGTCGGACCCAATGTGGCCGAAGGTGTGGCCGAAAATGCCGGCACCGCACTTTCCCCGGCTGCGTATACCGTAAAAGAGCGGGTTACTTTTTTAACCACGCCGCCAATAATGGCAGTTATGGTTACAGTGTGCTCACCAGGCGCCAGGTCCGCGGGTACGCTAAAGCTGAACCTGCCATTCGACCCAGTCACCGCCTTTCCTTTTACCGGGTCAGACTGAATCTCAATGGTCACCTCTGTTCCCGGCGGAGCCCCACCGATAATCTCCGGCCGTAAGCTGTTTACTTTTTCTCCGAATTTTGGAGTCAAAATCACCAGGTCTTCGCCCGCCACTTCCGTCGCCGGTCCCAAGCTGTCTGCCGAAAATTTGGATGTCGCTCCATCCTCTTCCCCTGTTTTCTGACTACCCGCCACCAAATCATAAGATCTGCCCAAAATCACGTCCGGTACCGGACTATCGTTTTGGGTAGTCACTTTTACCTGTGATGTTCCCAAAGGGCCACCTTGGACTATTATTTCCATCTCTGCCGTGTTCTTGTCATAAGTTGAGAAACTGGATAAATCTTCATTTCTGGCTGTGGATAGGGGAATTACCCATGACCCTGACGCCTTGACCAGGGCCGCCTGTGGCGTCATTCCCGTCATAGTCAGGTAAACCAGTGCCCCTTCTGCGGGTTCCGCGCTTTCAGTCACTATCTGTCCATAAGCTACGTCGGCCGGAGGCGGCCCATCCAACTGTTTGGCCGTGGTCGTTTCATAAGGCTTGCCCGTTTGATCGTAAACTCGTTTACCCGATCCGATACGCCAGTTGTATTTAGTCGCCGGTTTTAGCCCTCTCACGGATACGAAGTGAGTGAAATAACTGCCTATCACCCCTTTTTGCTGATCTCTTTCATCAGAGACCACCAGGTCAGGCGCCGCCCCTGTCTCTCCATACTGTACAAACCCCGAGACCGACTTTTGTGTCAACCAGATGACCGTAAAGCCCGTATCATTAACGTTTACCACCCTGATCTCACCAGGAGCCTCCTCCACCTCCGCCTCTGCCGACTGTCTCAGACGCCCATTCAGCAGCCACAAACCTGAGACCAGCCCCACCACCGCCACCAGTAGGCCCAGTATTGTGGGTAAAGTTACCTCCTTTTTTTTCATAACCTGCTTTCTAGTTTGTCTAAAGTAGTCACCGATATTGAAGGATCCAGGGGTTCCAGGTATTTTTCTAAGCCCTCAGGTATCCCCACTTTAGTATATGCTCTATATACCTCAAACCCCACCCACGCCGCCACTGTAATTAGGGTGGTGGTTAAAATCAGCACTAAGTCTTTGTCAATTCCTCTTTTGCGCATAGCCTACATCTCCTTTAACAGTTACTGTCAACAGTCCCGCATCTCCTTTATAAATCCTGGCTTCAGACAGTAGGACAATTCTTTTTAAATTTTCCAAAGTGGCCAAGAACTGCCTTATCTGTCCGTAGTCACCAGTAGCTGTCATCTCAAAGCTTATACCCGCTACCCCCACGGGCATTGGCGATTCTTCAGCCACCGCATTTTGATCTTTTGGTTTGGTGGTGACCGGTTCACTTCCTGAAATTTGTATCGGCCCCATTTCCATATCCACTACAACTAGGCCACTTACTGAAGCTGTGCTTTGGACAGCCTCGGCCATGTTTAGCCACATAGGCCTATCCGGAACGGCCTCATCCAGCACTTCTAACCGCTGTCTGTTTTGGGACAGTATGGCACTTGCCTCCTGGACCTTTAATATTTTTTCGTTCAATTGGTCCGATAAAGATTTTTGCTGCCTTATTTCTCCCACTAATCCTGCGATTGTCACCAAGGTCGGCCGCAACGCGAGCACTAGCAAAACTATCATTAGTACCAGCGAGAAAATCACGAACAAGCTCGCCTGCAATAACGGCTTTTCTGCCACCAGCTGCACATATCTTCGATACCTTGCCAAACTGCTTTTATAATCCAGCGCCATGTTTTAAAGCGTGATGGTCATCGATACATTAATTCCTGTCTGCTCATCTGCATTCACTTCTTCCACTTCTACCGCTTTTATATCCTGGTCACGGCTCATCCGCAACAGCATTTCCCCCAAAGACAACTCTGAGAGCGTCTGCACATCCAGCTTCACCGCCGACGCCTCCACCTGCATGCTTGTCACCTTGACTGGCGGCGGTATTTTGCTCACTATCTTGTCAATCTTTTTATCCACATTAAGCTGTGCGCCCAACATCGTCTCTGCTGCCCCCAGTCTGGCCTGCACCGCCCTGAACTCTGTCTCCGCTTCTTGTTGGGCTTCCAGCACATTTTTCTGCCCTTCGAGCGTAGATGCCAGGTCGGACTCATCTTGATCCAGCTTAAACCGGGATAAAAATGCCGCAATTACTACTATCTCCGTCACAATAATGATGTATCTGCCGGCCGTTACCGCCCACTTCAAGAATCGACCCCAAAACGACAATTCAAATTCTGAGGCCGGTAAAAGGTTGATAGGCTTTACCCGGGCAGGCATGCCAAAAGTATACCAAGTTACTTCTTCTTCACCAAGCGAGACAGTCTCGATTTCAACCGGGCCGCCTTGTTCTTATGAATTACCCCGGACTTACTCGCTCTGTCTACGGCTTTGAATACCTCTCTTAATCTAGCAGTTGTGGGCTTTTTACGTAACTGCGACACAGTCAGTTTATACCCCTCTCTGGTTTTGGCGTTGATAGCTGCTTTTCTTTTATCCGCCCCTAATTTCCTGATTGCTCCGTGAGTTTGTGGCATTTCGGCCATATAATACCATAATGAAGCAGTTTATCCAAAACGGTTCCCGTATCCTTTTACGTCCTCAAACCAACATTCTCTCCGCCGCCTTTATTATCATGGTTACCTACGCCCTGTCTCACTTCTTGGGCCTTTTAAAAACCCGGCTCCTCATCTCCTACTTTTTTGGCTCTACGACCTATCTTCTGGACGCCTACTATGCTGCTTTTGTTATTCCCGATACAGTCTTTCAACTATTGGTCATCGGCTCACTCTCCGCCGCCTTTATTCCGGTTTTCTCCCGCTACCTTGGTAAAAGCGAGTCGGACGCCTGGCGAATGGCCTCCTCATCTCTTAATCTGACTCTGTTGATATTCACCCTGGTTTCGGCTGTTATCTTCATCTTTACCCCCGCCCTATCTCACAGTTTGGCTCCCGGGTTTAATCCCCACCAGCTCGCTACTCTATCTCAACTCATTCGCATCATGCTGTCTGCCCAGTTCTTTTTCTGCATTTCCGGTTTCCTTACCGCCATGATCCAATCACGTCAGCGTTTTCTGGTTCCCGCCCTCGCCCCCGTTGTTTACAACTTGGGGATTATCATCGGCATCATTTTCTTTTCTCCCGTCTTTGGCATTTTTGGGCCTGCTATCGGCACGGTTTTTGGAGCCATCCTGCATATGGCTATTCAAATACCTGCGGCCATTCGTCTCGGTTTCCGCCCCCGCTTTTCTCTTGACCCCAGTCATCCCGGGGTTCGTGAGGTTCTGCGTCTTCTACCACCCCGTGCTTTAGCCTTGGGGATCGACCAGGTTGAGCAGTTTGTAGCCGTGGTCTTGGCCTCGCTTCTGGCCGCCGGCTCCTTGTCCATTTTTAACGTCGCCCGCCTGTTGTATGTCATCCCCGCCTCTCTGTTTGGCGTTACCATTGGCCAGGCCGTTCTTCCCGCTCTTTCCCGTCAGTCATCTGATTCCCAAAGAAAACATTTTAACCAAACCCTCACCGAGGTGGTTCTTCAGGTAGCCTTTCTGGCTTTGCCACTGAGTATTCTCTTTATAGTTTTGAGAATCCCTATCGTCCGTTTGGTCTTCGGAGCCAAGTCCTTTCCCTGGGCAGCCACCCTGTTGACCGGCAAAACCCTGGCTATTCTTTCCTTATCAGCTTCTTTTGCCGCCGTTTACCAGCTCATATCCCGGGCCTTTTATGCCCTCCATGATACCCGCACCCCGCTTGGCGTGGGACTGCTGGCCGCCATTGTTCATGTCTTTCTCGCTACTATGGCCGTCAAAGTCTTGGGTTGGGGAGTCTTAGGCTTGGCCACCGTCCTGTCCACCATCACCATCATTGAAACCATCGTTTTATTTACCATTCTTTTTCGTAAGATCAGCCTGCCGGTACTTCATTTGGTTTTTCCGCTTAGCAAAATGCTTATCACTGCCGGGATCACCGGTATCAGTCTCTGGTTGCCCATGCGCCTTTTGGACCGCTTTGTCTTCGACACTACTCGCACCGTCCCCCTTTTGGCATTGACCGCCATCACCTCGCTTATTGGTCTTTTTACTTACATCTTTCTTTCCTACCTCTTCCACGTTGAAGAGATTAAAAGCTTTCTTGCCCTGGCCCGTCGCGTCGCCGCCTGGCCCAAATTTTTAAATGCACCCAAGTCCCCTGAACCCATCATCCCCTCCGACCAGCCCTAAAATTTCTCGCTCCAGTGGTCTATTTCAAAAAGTTTTATGGTTCCGTCAAATTTTTTCGCCTCCATAGCATATTTTATTAATTCCTCGATATCCTCGAATGGGTGAGTTATCTTTAATCTCATTTCCGCCTCATTCACCCACATATGCTCGCCCTCCTCATTTGACTTAATTATCCCTTTGGGGTTTATCACCCTGCATAAATACATAAATTTATCTTCTATTAATTCATTCGTCTTTTTGTCGTAAACTAAAAAATGTTTTATATTCACGAGCTCCGGATTTCCGGTAAGCCCCGTCTCTTCAAGCAATTCTCTTTTGGCTGCAGCTATTATTTTTTCTCCATATTTAAGCTTTCCTGATATAAATCCCTGACAGCCGTAAAAAGGCTGTTTCAGTCTTGTGTAAATCAAAAAGTCAGTTTCTCCGGATTTTTCTCTCATGACACAAATCCACGCCGAAATCTTTGCCTGTTTGGAAATCACCACCTGATCAGTGTCCATCCTATTGGCGTATTCCTTGCCAATGCTGGTTAACTGGTAAATTCCATTTTGCTTCATCACCAATCTTTCTTTGATTAATTGATCTAGATGAAAATCGAATTGATTGTTCTCCATCTCCGGGTCCGGCTTTATTTGCGTGTATCGTAATCCATCGGCGAACAGCAACTTTTTCAATATCCTCAGCTGGATTGGGTGCAACTGTCTCATGAAGTTCAATCTTAAGGCCCAAATTCCCAAAAACAAGTCAAACCGACTTGACTCCCCTTCTCTGGTAAAATTACCATATGGTAACCGTTAAAAATATCCGCAATTTCGCCATTATTGCTCACATTGACCATGGCAAGTCCACTCTGGCCGACCGCCTGTTGGAGATTACCGGCACGATCGACAAGCGGCACATGCAAGACCAGTTACTGGATTCAAATCCCATTGAAAGACGGCGGGGGATTACCATCAAGCTGGCGCCCGTTAGGATGACGTATCAGGGCTATATCTTAAATCTTATCGACACCCCCGGCCATGTGGATTTTTCTTACGAGGTCAATCGTTCGCTGGCCGCCTGCGAAGGCGCCATACTCTTGGTAGATGCCACCCAGGGTGTCCAGGCCCAAACCCTGGCCCACTTTAATCAGGCAAAAAAACTTGGCCTGACCATCATTCCTGTGGTTAACAAGATTGATATCACTTCTGCGGACATCGCTGGCACTAAGCGGCAGATATCTGAAATCTTGAACTTAGACTTAGACTCAATACTATTAGTCTCCGGCAAAACCGGCTCCGGCGTCCCCGAGCTTTTACAAGCCATTACCAATCGCGTTCCCCCACCGACAACCGACAACTTACAACCCACAACCTCTCGTGCCCTCGTTTTCAACTCCAATTTCGATCCTCATTTGGGTGTAGTCGCCTGGGTCAGGGTCATAGATGGCCATATAAATCTCCATGACCAGCTATATCTATTGGGAACTGGCGTGACCACTTCCGTTATCGAAGTGGGAATCTTTACCCCTGGCCGACGGCCGACAGACTCACTATCTGCCGGAGAGGTTGGCTACATAGTCACCAACCTCAAGGACATCTCTCGCCTTACAGTGGGGGACACTTTGTCTTCTAAGCCTTCTTCCGTACCCCTTCCCGGTTATCAACCCATTAAACCAGTCGTGTTTATGAGCTTTTACCCCACAGATGGCATTGAAATCAATCTTTTGAGGGAAGCCCTGGCTAAATTGAAACTCAACGACAGCGCTCTGGAATTTGTCCCCGAATTCTCCCCGGCCTTGGGAAATGGTTTCCGGGTGGGCTTTTTGGGCCTTCTGCATGCCGACGTGGTTCAGGAACGACTCGAGCAGGAATTTAACCTTTTTCTTATTGCCGCCGCCCCCTCTGTCCGGTTTCAGGTTCTGAAAACAGACGGCTCCCTCATCCACATTTCCAAAGCTGTAGACCTACCCGACCCCAGTCAACTGACAGAAATCCGGGAACCCATTATTTCTTTGTCTCTTTTCGTCCCCGAAGTCTATGTCGGTCCCGTCATCCAGCTCTGCCAAAATCATCGCGGCACCATGGTGGACATGGCCTACCGGGGCCGCCTCGTCAATCTCACCTACACTATGCCCCTAAGTGAACTTATCCGCCAATTCTACGACCAATTAAAAAGCCTTTCTCAGGGTTTCGCCACTCTGGACTACGAGCTGATCGGTTTTGCCTCCGCCGATCTGGTCAAACTGGATATCCTTATTGCCGGCGACCGTGTCGACGCCTTGTCTCAGATTGTCCCTCGTATCCAAGCGGACAACTTGGCTAAAAACTTAGTCACCAGACTAAAGGATTTAATTCCCCGTTCTCAGTTTGAGGTTGCTATCCAAGCTGCTATTGGCGGCAAAATTCTTGCCCGCGCCGACATTAAAGGTTTTCGTAAGGACGTTCTCGCCAAAATGTCCGGTGGCGATCAGACCAGAAAGGATAAGCTCCTGAAAAAACAGAAAAAAGGCAAAGCCCGCATGAAGCGCGTAGGCAAAGTGGATCTTCCCCAAGAAGCCTTCCTCTCCATCCTCAAAGTGGATTAAAATAGGCTGCATCCCTAGCCTGGTTAAAATTGAAGGTTAGCGTATAATAAAAACATGGGCAAGAAAGTTAAACAAGTTCACACCAAAAAGTACAGGCTGGAGTTACCCACGGGCACGGTACTCATTGGCCCGGGGACAGTTCCCACGTCTTTGGCTTCTCCTTCAACCACGTCCATAAGTGAGATTTCTGCGGCCATGCGGGAAATTTCCAAACTGGGAATATACAAACAGGACTAAACCAAGGTGACTTTAGTAATTCTCGACACGTGCATCATTCAGGCAGCTGGTGATGCCAACAAGAGTAAATCGGAATCCCTGTTAAATTTGTTTGATAATCTCAGCACAGAAGGATATAAATTGGCCATATCCGAAATTTCGGTGTTTGAAAATCTGCACGGTTTGTGGGGCAAAAAGGCCGCAAAAGCCAGTGAGAGTTTTAATAAGCTTGTAACAAAGGTTGTCTCCCGAGAAGTTTTGGTATTGGCCTCAATACTTGGCGGCCTTTACAAAGATCTGGGAGGAGAAAACATCTCTGCCGGCGACAAGATAATTGGATCTACTGCCATATTAGAAAACGGCCTGGTCATGACCGAGAACCATAAGGATTTTCCCCCGCCCCTTTGGTTTCCCCGGCAGTTCTTTCAAGTCACGTATTCGAAAAATCACTATCGTAAAACCTTAGACATTGGTTTGTATGAACCCAGAACAGAAGTCATAAACAGAAAAATATCAGAGAATGAAAAACTTAACCGATAATTGCTTATTAATGAACTCTATTCACGACATTGCCATCAAAACCCATTTGGGCGAGAGCGCCATGGGAGTGAAAAGTCTCTTACAATTTGTTGGCGATAATCCGAATTGCCAGTTAGAAAAGGCATCTGCAGAGCTAAATATTCCCGTCCCTGTTCTGGCAGCTGTCCGAAGAGAATCAGAAAAAGCCGGACTTTTGCTTAGAAGTAATGGTTTGGTGTTATCAGAAGAAGGTAAAAAGCTCGTTGGGATACCCACCCAAATCGGGAAAGATATTCTTTTCGATCAGTTTATGGGAGATCTAAAAGACATCTTTTTAAACCGCCCCCAAAATAATCCTCAATTGAACCAAGCCCACTCCACTCCCCAAACATCGTTTGAGAGGGCCCATCTTATTTTGAAATCATATCCTCGCCCGTCCACCCTTCTCACTCTGGGGGATGACGATCTAGTGAGTTTATCCACCCAATATCTAGCCGAAAAATTTAATGTTGGTTTAAAAGTCGCTGTTCTGGAGGTCGACAACCGACTGACCGAATACATCCAGCAATCAGCAATCTATCTAAAACTGGAAATAAATGTGATCTGCCACGACATACACAACGGAATACCCCCAGATTTTGAGAATTCATTCGAGTGTTTTTGCACCGACCCACCTTACAACCTGGAAGGCCTCAAGTCGTTTTTAAGCGCAGGTACAGCCAGTTTAAAAACAGAACCAGGATGTCGGGGTTATCTTTCTTACCCCCAACTACCCCCCGTTCAACAACTGGAGTTTCATAGAATTCTTCAGGAAAGGAGACTGGTCGTAAGGGAGATCAGGAAAAACTTTAACCTCTATCACGGAGCCACAATTCACGCCCACACTAGCAGTCTTTTTACTCTGGAATACGTGCCAAATACTTCTTAATTCATTAATCCCAATTAAGAGCTTGAAATTTGGTCATTGTGGTGTGATGACTGGCTCCAGTTCCAGCATCACCACGCTATTTGGGGTCAGCGGCACTTGTTCTTGCAACACAGCCTCTGAGGTGGCCACTTTTTTACTGACAGTATTTCCTCCCAATGCCGTCCGCCGCAGTGTAAACTCTCTTTCTTTAAGGCTTATAAACGTCACCGGCACTACCTCTGAGTGAGTACCCTTGGGATCATAGTTAGCCAGTATTACCTGATAAGCATTATCCTTTTGCGCTCCAATGGCCCTGACCCAGGTCCCTTCTCCCGTGATCGCCAGCCGTTGGTCCCCCAAACCAGTGAGCATCTTAAGGGCTTCAGACCTGGGTTTTCCCAAGATACCAAAATCTCCGTTCACGGCAAAACTGAACCCCCTTGACACTTTAAACATCAGCTCCCGCATCACCGCTACTAAATGTGCCGCCCCGGTTTTGTTATCATTATCTCCTCCCGCCTTGGAACTCGGTCCCAGCTCCGTAATCACTTTTTCCACGTTTGAAAAATACGGATGCCGATCCAGCCACCGGTCCACGTTTTGCACATCGCTAATATATTTTTCAATGTCCAAGTCGTATCTATGCCATGAGAAAAAGTCCAGCCGGAGGCGGTTTTCTAACACATACGGGAAGAATCCGTCTATCCAGTTTTTATATAATCCCGTCGTCCCTGGCCCACCCAGCTTAAACGGTCTTGTTCCCGTAGCTGCCGCTGCACCCCGGGCCGCCCATAAGTACAATTGTTTGTAATCCTTTTTCCCTCCCATCTTCCATTCTCCGAACAAATCCGGCTCATTCCACACCTCGTAATACACATTATCAATACCCATTTCCCCGCTATAGTGCTCGATAGTTTTTTGTACCGCTTCTTTCCAGAGGTTCCAATCCTGTGGAGCCGAAAGTATATCACCGCTAGAAATGGCCGGCGGCATATAAGACAGGGATAAAAACGGCTTGGCTCCGGTGGTCGCCATCTTATTTACCAGGGTATCCAACCGGGTCCAATCGTACGTCAGACGTCCTTCATTTCGCCCTACCACCACCAGTTGATCATAAATGTGGTCAATTCGAATGTATTCGGGTTCCAACTGAGTCACGTCTTCAATTACCCCATCCAAAAAAGTTTCCAAGTTGTCTCCGCCTTGAGCCAAGCTCCGCCACGGCGCCGGTAAGGGACCTAATACTTGATCGGTTTCTACCGCAATCGCCGCCAAACGTCCCTCTGCACTCACCAGCAACCTCATCACCTGGTTTGTCGCCCGCAGGATAGCCGGCAGTAAAATTGCCAGGGCAACCACTCCAATAAGCGAAATCCACTGTTCTCTTTTTTTGTCTTGCATTATCAGATTCTACGCCTCACCTCGCCCCCTTGACAACCATTAGCACTCATCATAAGATACTGCCAACGAAGACATGAACCTCACCCCCCGCCAGACCCAAATATTAAAAGCCATTGTTGAAGAGTATATTTCCACAGCCGAGGCCGTCTCTTCGGAATCTTTGGAGAAAAAATACTCCTTGGGAGTTTCCCCAGCCACCATTAGAAACGAGATGGCCTACCTTTCCGATCAGGGGTTTTTAAAACAGCTTCACACTTCTGCCGGGCGTGTTCCCACTCCCACGGGCTTGCATTTCTACATCGATCACTTGATGCAGGAAAAACAGCTTTCTGTGGCTGACGAGGTCGCTTCTAAAGAGCAGGTTTGGGATGCCCGTCATGATTTTGATAAGTTGCTGAGACAAGCCTCCCTGGCTCTTGCCCAAAGAACTAAGGCCCTCTCCATTGTCGCCACCGATTCGGGTGAAGTTTACTTCTCCGGCGTAGCCAATATTTTGGACATGCCAGAGTTTTATGACATCGATGTTACCCGCACCGTCTTGTCCCTTTTAGACCAGCAGGCCCGTCTCCGTTCCCTTTTTTTTGACCGGGTCTATGGGGAAGATCCCGTCCACATCATTTTTGGAGCCGATCTGGGCTGGCCGTATTTTGAACCGGTCGGCATGGCCTTTACGTATTTTTCTGCCGGGAGTAATAAAAAAGGTACCCTGGCAGTCGTGGGTCCCTGCCGTCTAAATTTTCCCTACGTCATTCCCACCCTCCGTTATTTTAGTGGACTTGTCTCTGACCTTACACGGGCGTGGTGACCCGAAAAACTTTATGTCAAAATCCAAAACCCACACCGCCGACTTGCATACCCAAATAAAAACTCTGGATGAAAATTGGAAGCGGGCCTTAGCTGATTATCAGAACTTATTACGGCGCGTGGACACCGACAAGCAGCAGTTCGTCAAGTTATCTAATGCCAATTTGATCGCTCGTCTGTTGCCCAGCCTGGATGTTATTGAAATGGCCGCCGCCCACAGTCGAGACCTTGGTGTCCAGATGGCTGCGAAGCAATTTCACGAGGCCCTTACCGTCGAGGGTCTCGAGCTAATTGAGCCCCAACTCGACTCTTCGTTTGATCCCGCGCTTCACGAGTGCTCCGAGATCGTTAGCGCAAGCGATGGTAAACTTGAGAACACAGTTGCCCAAACCGTCCTTAAAGGATATAAAATAAATGATTACATCCTTCGTCCTGCTAAAGTTAAAGTCTACAAAAAACTATGAGCAAAATAATCGGCATTGACTTGGGCACCACTAACTCTTGTGTGGCCGTCATGGAAGGCGGCAGCCCCAAGGTCGTCCCGGCCGCCGATACCGGTCGAAATGTTACCCCTTCAGTCGTTGAGCCCATAAAAGGCCTAGTAGGGGATGTGGCCAAACGCCAGATGGTCTTAAATCCCAAGAACACCATCTACAGTATTAAAAGACTAATGGGTAGAAAATTCACCGATTCCGAGGTCAAGCGTACCATCGACATGGTTCCCTATAAGGTTGTGGCTGGTAAGGACAACATGGCCTGCGTCGAGGTTGAGGGTAAGATCTATACTCCCCAGGAAATTTCCGCCCAGGTCCTTTCTACTATGAAAGCCCATGCCGAGGCCTATTTGGGGTCCAAAATAGACACGGCGGTTATTACTGTTCCGGCCTACTTTGATGACTCTCAGCGCCAGGCGACTAAGCAAGCCGGTGAGATTGCCGGTCTCAAAGTAGACCGCATTATCAATGAACCGACGGCCGCCGCCCTAGCCTACGGCTTAGACAAGAAAAACTCCCATACCGTCGCCGTCTATGACCTGGGGGGCGGTACTTTCGACATTTCCATTTTAGAGCTGGGCGACGGTGTATTTGAAGTCAAAGCCACCAATGGAGACACCCATCTGGGAGGCGATGACTTTGATCAGGTCATCATGGAGTGGATAGTCACGGAGTTCAAAAAAGACCATGGCGTGGATCTTAAAAAAGATACCCAAGCACTGCAAAGAATCAGAGACGCCGCTGAAAAGGCCAAAATCGAACTGTCTTCCAGTATGGAAGTAGAGATTAATCAACCCTATATTACTCAAAAGGACGGCGCTCCTCTGCATCTCACTCTAAAACTTACCCGTGCCAAGCTCGAGTCTTTAATAGATGACCTGGTGCAAAAGACAATTTCACCGGTTAAAGCGTGCCTTAAGGATGCCAAAAAAGATATTAAAGATATCGACGAGGTAGTTTTGGTGGGCGGTATGACCAGAATGCCCAAAGTCATCGACACCGTGAAACAGCTCTTTGGCAAAGAACCCAACAGAAGTGTCAACCCCGATGAGGTGGTGGCCGTCGGCGCTGCCATCCAGGGCGGCGTCTTAACTGGTGATGTTAAAGACGTCGTGCTTTTGGATGTGACCCCCCTTACCTTAGGCCTTGAGACCCTGGGTGCCGTCTCCACTCCTCTTATCGAAAGGAACACTACTATCCCCACCTCAAAGTCCCAAGTCTTTTCTACCGCCTCTGATAGCCAAACTTCCGTGGAGATTCACGTTCTTCAGGGCGAGCGTCCCATGGCCCAAGACAATAAGACTCTCGGCCGCTTTATTTTGGATGGCATTCCTCCGGCCCCTCGCGGCGTGCCTCAAATTGAAGTCTCCTTTGACATCGACGCCTCCGGCATCCTCAAGGTTACCGCTAAAGATAAAGCCACCGACAAAACTCAGCATATTACCATTACCAACTCCACCAATCTCAATGAAAAAGAAGTCGAGAGAATGCGTGCCGAAGCCGAAAAACATGAGGTGGAAGATAAGCAGAAAAAAGCCCACATCGAAGCCCGAAACCAAGCAGACTCCTTGATCTTCACCGCCGAGAAAACTATGAAAGACGCCGGAGACAAAGTCCCAGCCGACCTTAAAAAAGACGTCGAGGACAAGTCCCAAGCCCTAAAAGATGTTTTAGAAACCGGTACCCAGGAGGATCTGGAAGCCAAGTCCAAAGATTTGATGGACTCTCTCCAAAAACTGGGCTCTTCTATGTACAGCGCCCCTACCGAAGCTGGCACAGCCAGCGAAGGGGGGTCAACAGCCAATGGAAATCCACCCAAATCAGACAAGGCCAAGCCCGAAGAAGGCGAAGTGGTAAACTAAATCCATGCCATTCACCAACGCAGAAATAAAAAAAACAGAAGAGCAATGGGACGAGGCGGGAAAAGAATTGGGGTTGACCAAAAGAATGCTTACCTACGCTTATATATACCTTGAAGCATTAATTGGGGAGCCGCTGGCATTAAAAGTTGTTCCTTCTGGCAAATCTTTTTTAGAAGAATGGGATGAAAAGTTTTTAAAAAAGTAAACGTCAATCAGACCACCTAGCAAAAATTCCGGCGGGTAATACAAAACCGCGCGGCGTCGACTCCCTCAGGCCTAGCTCCCCGCATTCCACGTCCCGGCCCATAACCTCGGACAGCAAGTTCCCCAAAGCCACACTGGATAAATCGGCCGTATAAGCATTTATTAAAAATAACCTAGGAGTAAGGGACAGTATTTCTTTGGCTGCCCGGACCAGCTTTGGTAGGTGTTCTTCCAGTTTCCATATTTCACCCGACGCCCCTCTCCCGAATCGCGGCGGATCCATAATAATACCGTCGTACTTCACCCCCCGCCGGATTTCCCTATTCACAAACTTTAAAGCGTCATCCTGTATCCAACGCACTTGGTTCTTTGGCAAATTGGATAATTGATAATTCTCTCCCGCCCACATCATCACTGGCTTGGACGCGTCCACATGGGTTACCTGCGCCCCGGCCAGAACTGCCGCCATTGTCGCTCCACCCGTGTGTGCAAACAAATTCAACACCTTCGCACCTACCAGGCGCGATGATATTAACCAATCCCAGTTAACAGCCTGTTCGGGAAATACTCCGGTATGCTTAAAGTCCGTCGGCCGCAATTGGAATTTGATATCCTGGTATGAAATTATCCACTCTTCTGGCGGCCTGGATCTGAATTTCCATTGTTCGCCTTCAAATACCGCGTCTGCTTTTTTCCAATGTACTGGATCACCCTTGCCCCATATCACCCGTGGCTCCGGCCGGGCCACCGTGTACTGCCCCCACCTTTCCAGTTTTTCCCCATCCCCCGAGTCAATTAGTTCGTAATCTCTCCAATCAGTCGGACACAACATCATATTTTTGGGCTTGGACTTTACACCTAGACTCTCCTGCGTTTCTTTTGTCGGCTACCATTGTGAGCCATGGGGGTTACATCGGCAATCAGCGTCATTTTCATCCCCGCCGCCCGCAGGGCTCTTAGAGCCGCATCGCGTCCTGACCCCGGCCCTTTGACATACACTTCCACTTCCCTGATGCCAGCGTCCATAGCTTTCCTGGCTACCATCTCTGCCGCGGTGGTGGCCGCAAACGGGGTTGACCTTCTCGTGCCCTTAAAACCCGCTGCTCCAGCAGAGCCCCAGGCCGCTACCCCCCCGGCCATATCGGTCACAGTCACCAGGGTGTTATTAAACGTCGAAGTGATATATACCCTTCCGTTTGCCATAGATTATTTCTTTTTAACCTCCGCTACTTCCTGCTTCTGCGTCTTTTCTACTTTAGACGCCTCTACTTTGGCTAACACCTCTTTCTTAAGAGCCCCAATAGTGACCTTTTTGCCCCTTTTGGTTCTGGCGTTTGTCCTGGTTCTCTGCCCCCTTGTCGGTAGTCCCTTGACATGTCGTGAACCCCGGTATGACCCGATCTCTTTTAGCCTGGACACGTTTTGAGCGATATCCTTCCTCAAATCTCCTTCCACTTTCATCCCATCAACGATCCTTTGTAACCTGGCTACCTCCTCGGCTTTCAGCTCGGACACTCTTCGGGCCGCCTCCACCTTGGCTTTATCTAGCACCTGCCCCACATTGGACCTCCCTATGCCGTAAATATAAGTCAGAGCAATGTCTACTCTTTTTTTCTCTGGAATGTCCACTCCCGCAATTCTGGGCATATTCTATCCTTGTCTTTGCTTGTGCTTGGGGTTAGTGCAAATCACATATAATGTTCCCCGCCTTTTAATGACTTTACAGTTTCTGCACCTGGTTTTTATTGATGCTTGTACTTTCATGACTTTAATCTATAGATAACCCTGCCTTTAGTCTGATCAAGGGTGCTGACGTCTATGTTTACCTTGTCACCGGGCAGTAGTCTGACCCAATTCATTCGCATTTTTCCAGACAGTGTGCACAACACAGTTTTATCAACCATTTCGGGCACCTGGGACTCAGACACCTTGACTCGAAACATAGTATTCGGCAGGTTTTCAACTATAATTCCGCTGGCGCCAAAAGTCTGATTTGTCATTGAGTCAGTATTACCGGACCACTTTTGGTCACGGCCACGGTCTCCTCAAACAGTCCAGATATTTTACCATCAGCTGTAATTATTGTCCATCCGTCGCGGTTTTTATACACCACCTCATAAGTTCCCTGGTTATACATCACCTCAATGGCCAATACCATCCCTGGCACAATTTTCGGGGAGTGCCGCTTTTCTCCCATCACAAAACAGGGAATGGCCGGCTCTTCGTGTAACTGCCGCCCGACTCCGTGACCAGTTAGTGCTCTCACTACGCTGTATCCGTGCTTTTCCACTGCCGTCTGCATGGCTTCGGACAGGTCTGCTATTCTTCTTCCCGGCTTGGCTTGGGCGATGGCTTTCTCCAGTGCCTCCCTGCCAGTTTCTAAAAATTTTCTCGTCAGCGAGTCGACCTTGCCTACGGCCACCGTCACCGAAGTGTCGATGTGGAACCCCTGATAATACAAGCCTACGTCAATTCCCACCACGTCACCCTCACCGAATACCCTGTCATCCGGGATTCCGTGGACCACTACTTCATTAACATTTATGCATGTCGCATGACTGTATCCTGGCACCATCTTGAATGATGCCTGACCGCCGCTTTGGGCAATCAGTTTGTCTGCCAGCTTATCCAGCATCAGAGGAGTCACTCCCGCCTTGACCACCTCGGCTAGCTTATCTCTTATCTCCCCCAACATTTTGCCCCCCTTGGCCATGACCGCTATTTCCACCGGCGTTTTGATTCTAAACTCGGTCACCGTTTCCCCCAATCAGCTTCACAATATCCCCATAGATCGCCTGTATAGACCTATCCGCATCAACTTTAATAAGCCGTCCTTGTTCTTCCAGATAATCAATAAGTTTTTTAGTATTATTTCGATAATATTCAAACCTAACCTTGATTGATTCCGGTCGGTCATCATCCCTCTGTGTTAGCCTCCCTCCACATTTATCACACTCATCTTCCTTCTTCGGTGGGTTTGTAATTAAGTTGTAAACTTCACCACACCTGTCACATATCCTTCGTGAAGACAATCTTTTTATAGCCGCCTCCTCGCTCATATCCAAAGAAATAATCGCATCGATTTTTTGCCCCTTGGAATTGATCCACTCTTCATATTGGTTAAATTGAGAAATGAACCTGGGAAAACCCTCAAAGAGAGTATTTGCTCCACTAGGCACCTTCTCTTCCAGATACTCCATTACATGTTCAGTCATCTCTTGCTCGGGAATTAACTCGCCGCTATCAACAATCTTCTTTATTCTCTCATCTTTACTTGCCCATTCCCTCGCCAACGCCCCAGTCTGCAAGTAAAATAAGCCCAAGCTCCGAGCCAGCATTTCAGCCTGAGTTCCTTTTCCTGACCCTGGTGATCCTAGCAAAACAACGTTCATCGCTCAAGTCCTCAAAAAGCCTTCATAACTTCTTAAAAGTAACTGTGACTGCAAGGACTTGGTAGTTTCCAATACCACGCTTACCACAATCAATATGCCCGTTCCTCCCACCGACAAAGTCGGTATCCCCAATACCGCCTGCATAATCGATGGCAGTATGGCAATTGCGCCCAGGAACAAGGCCCCCGCCAATGTAATTCGGTTCAGCACCCCCGTAAGGTAAGCCGCCGTAGCCGTCCCCGGCCTGATCCCCGGAATAAATCCGCCGTATTTTTTCAAATCCTCAGATATCTTCTCCGGGTTAAATACCACCGAAGTGTAAAAATAGGTAAATCCAACTATCAGAACAAAATATACTACGTTATATACCCATCCTTCGGGTCTCATGACTGCTACCACCGTCCTGGCTGCGTTGGCAATCATTACATTACTCGATCTTTCCACAAAGCTGCCCACCATTGACGGCAGCAGCACCAGAGATACGGCAAAAATGATCGGGATTACCCCCGCTTGGTTTATCCGCAAAGGCAGATGCGTCGATTGCCCACCATACGCGTGCCCCGCCCTGACTCTTTTAGCGTATTGCACCACGATGTTTCTCGAAGCCTCGTTCATAAATACCACTGCGGCGATAACCACCAGCGCCAAACCAGCAAACACCACCAGGTTAAGCACATTCAGGGTTTCCAGGGTGATCACTGTTTGGCCAAGAGCCACCGGCAACCGACCTACTATCCCCGCAAAAATAAGTAGCGACACGCCATTACCCACCCCATACTCCGTGATCAGTTCGCCCAGCCACACGGTCAGCATGGTCCCTGCTGTAATTGTTGATAGCAGAGCCACCAAATTGATAGGGGACAGTGCTCCAATTACGCCCTGATTGTTTAATAAAAAGTACATACCAATTCCCTGCAAAATAGCAATCGGTACGGTTAGTAAACGGGTATACTGATTAACCACTTCCCTTCCGTACTCCCCCTCCTTCTGCAGCTCTTCCAGTTTGGGAAAGATAACAGTCAGAAGCTGCATAATAATTGAGGCGTTGATGTATGGGCCCAGTCCCAGGGCCGCCAGGCTGAAATTGGCCAGCGTACCACCGGAAAAAATATCTAGAAGCCCTAAGATTTGCGACCCGGAAAAAAGCTGCTTGAGAGCCTCTCTATCTATCCCAGCGATGGGGATGTGGGCCAGCAGGCGGTATAGAATTAAAATTCCTCCGGTAAACAGAATTTTCTTTCTCAAGTCTGTGGCCGACCACACCTGTCTTATAAAGTCGATTACCTTCTTCATGATGCCAGTATTTTGCCCCCGGCTTTGGTGATCTTTGCTGCCGCCCCGGCCGAGGCTTCCACCGATACTGTCAAGGCAGTTTTCACCTCACCACCTCCTAATATCTTAACTCGTCTAACTCCGTCATGCACCAATCCTTTTTTGACGAGATTTGCAATGTTCACCTCAGTTTTTTCGGGCCAGTCGGTCAAATCCGCCAGCTTTAATATTTCGGGTCTCTCGCTCCAGGCCTTAAACTTTCCCTTGCCTCGTAAAAACGGCAGCCGTTTAAGAAGCGACTTTTTAATCTTTGTACCTTCAAATCCCAAGGCTACTTTTCCCCTTGCCTTTTGCCCCTTTGTGCCCCGGCCCGTTGTGTGTCCCCCCTTACCGGATCCATACCCCCGGCCCACTCTTTTAGCCCGTCTTTTAACCACTTTTGGTAGGTCGGATAAATTCATAAACTATGCCGCGGATGAACTGCTAAACTTTAATGGTCTTAGCTGTTTTAGTGCTTCCAGCGCAGCGTATACGTTACTGGCCTTATTGGCTGTCCCCAAAATTTTCCCCACCACGTCTCTTATCCCTGCCGCCTCTACTACTGCTCGGATCGGTCCTCCGGCAATTACCCCAGACCCCATCGGCGCCGGCTTTAGAAGTATTCTAGCCGCCCCCAATTTGACTCTTACCTCATGAGGAATAGTAGTCGATCTCATGGGTACGGTAATCAAATGTTTGGAAGCATAACTGGTTCCTTTGCGTACCGCACTCGATACGTCCGCGGCCTTTCCCAGGCCCACCCCCACTCGGCCTTTTTTGTCCCCGACCACCACCAGAGCCGAAAAACTCATTCTATTTCCCCCCTTGGTTTTTTTGCTAACCCGGTTTACTTGAACCACTTTTTCCTCAAATTCTTTTTCCGGTTGATTGGCAAATCTATAGTTGTTTTGCATCGCCATATTAAAATTTCATGCCCCCTTCTCGGGCCGCCTCGGCTAAAGACTTTACCTGGCCGTGGTACTTGTAACCTCCCCGGTCAAACACAATTCTGGACACCTCTTTTTTCTGAGCTTTTTGAGCGATCGTTTTGCCCACCTTGATCGGATCGTTACCAAAAGAAGCCGCCACAATTATCCCGTCTACTCCTATCACTTGAGCATAAATATACTTATTGGATTTAAAAACCACCAAACGAGGCAATCCCGATCGACGCACTTTTGCCCTGACTCTTACCGACCTCATCAGGACTCTTTTGGTGTAATGTTTTGACTTTAGTCTGGGCATATCTACTTAACTCCTCCGGCTATCCCTCCGGCTTTGGCCGCTTTGCCAGCCTTTTTAATAATTACCTCGTTTTCATAACGAAACCCCTTGAGTTTATAAGGATCTGCCGGCCGCAAACCTCTAATTTTAGCCGCTATCTGCCCGACCTGGGCCTTATCGGCCCCATAAACCGTGATTTTATTATCTTTAGCCTCAAAATCAATTCCCACCGGCGCGTCAATATTGACTGGATGCGAAAACCCCAGAGCCAACTGGAGTTGTTTTCCTGACACTGCCGCCCGGTATCCCGTTCCCGCCAGCTCCAGCACTTTTTTCCACCCCGCAGTTACTCCGATAATCTCGTTGGCGACTATTGCCCGGGCTACTCCCAAAAGACTGCTGTCCGCCGCCTTTAAAGTTACTTGCCCCTCGCTTAAGATTACCTCGGTCTTTGGGGGTACCGTCATGGTCAGCGTTCCCTTAGGCCCGTTCACGCTTACCGTCTCCCCGTCCACCTTAACGGTTACTCCGGCTGGAACAGTAATTGGTAATCGACCGATTCTTGACATATGTTTGTATTTACCACACCCGGGCGAGTATTTCCCCCCCCGTTTTTAACTTTTTGGCTTCGCTTCCATCCACGATTCCCTTGGGCGTCGACAGAATGTTGATGCCCAACCCCCCCCGTACTCTGGGTAACTCGCTGGCTCCTCCGTAAACTCTTGCCCCGGGCTTGCTTACCCGTTTCAATCCGGTCACTGCTGGTTGTTTGCCTTGATATTTCAAGGTAATTCTGATCTTCCCGTCAATTTTTTTAGCTTCAGATAAATAACCTCTTTTCACCATTACGTGGGCCACTTGATAGGTTACCTTGGTCAAAGGCACTTCCATCTCCACTCTGTGAGCCATGTAGCCATTTCTTATCCTGGTGATAAAGTCCGATAAATTGTCGTTTACCATGACGCCTTTCTTACTCCGGGTAACTCACCGCGGTTAGCCAATTCCCGAAAACACAGGCGACACAATCCGAACATTCGCAAATACCCCCTCGGCCGGCCACATAAACTGCACCGGTTGCGATGTTGCCCCGGATATTTCAGATAGCCCTTTGTTTGTTTGACTATCTTGGATGTTTTAGCCACGGGTACCCCCTCCCCTTTCTTTTCTAAACGGCATACCCATAAGTTCCAGCATTCGCTTGGCCATTGTAGCACTCCCGGACTTAACCACGATTGTTATTTCCAAACCTCTCACTCGATCGATTTTTGCATAGTCAATTTCTGGAAACACAATCTGTTCAGACAACCCTAGTGTATAGTTACCGCTCTTGTCAAAGGCACTGTTTGGTACCCCCTGAAAATCCCTTACTCTAGGCAGGACCACATTTAGCAACTTTGTCAAAAAATCGTCCATTCTTTTGCCTCGTAATGTTACCATTACCCCAACCGGGTCACCCTGTCTCAGTTTAAAATTGGCGATCGATTTTTTGGCCACCGTTACCCTGGGCTTTTGTCCGGTTATCATGGCCATTTGTTCAAGAGTCTTTTGTAAAACTCCTTTATCATGAGCCGCCTCTTTAAGTCCCACATTAACTATCACCTTAAGAATCCGGGGGACAGCCATTTTATTGGTAATGTTAAACTCCTCCATCAGGGAGGGCGCAACTTTTTGTTGATAAATTTGTTTTAAGTTCATAATTGCATTTTGCACTTTCGGCATATTCGTACTTTCTTATCTCCAATCAGAGACATGCCTATCCTCGTTTGCAGTTTGCACTTGGGGCACACTACAGCTACCTTGCCCGCCGCGATTGGCCGACTGACGGTAACCACCTCGCCAGCCCGGTCATCCCGCTTTTTGACATGTTTTTTGTAGGTATTTATTCCTGGGACCAGTACCGTTCCATCCTTTGGAAATACCCGCTCCACTTTTCCTTGTTTACCCCGGTCTTTCCCGGACAGCATCAATACCGCGTCTCCTTTGTGTATTTTCATAGCACTTCCACAGCCAGTGACGCGATTTTATTAAACCCCGCCTCTTTAACTTCTCGGGCTACGGGCCCGAATACCCGTGTCCCCCTTGGCTCTTTGGTCTTAGGATCAATGATTACCGCCGCATTGTCGTCAAATCTGGTATAGCTTCCATCACGCCGCCCGACCTCTTTTCTGGTTCGTACGATTACCGCCTTGACTATTTCCGAGTCCTTGACTACTCCGTTGGGATCGGCTTGATCCACCACCGCCGTTACTATGTCCCCCACATACGCATAGCGCCTCTTCGATGACCCGGGAATATGGATCAATCGTAGGCGCTTGGCCCCGGAATTATCAGCTGGTGTCAGAATACTTCTAAGCTGTAACATTGCTGGAAATCACCTTTGTAATCTTCCAATGTTTGGTAGCCGAAACCGGTCTAGTGGGGACAAATTCCACCACGTCGCCCACCTTGGCCCCTGCGTCATTGTGCACGTGGTATTTTTTTGTCCTCCTGATTCTTTTTTGGTAAATTGCGTGGGACTTCAACCTAGTCACCTCCACCACTGCAGTGTTGGTCATTTTGGCTGATATCACCCTGCCCTTGGTTATTTGCATAATTAACTCCTGATTATAGCCTTTTTATTTAATTCTGTCAGTACACGAGACAATCGTTTACGCAAGTTAAAAACTTTTCTCACGTTCTTTTCCCGACCAGCTTTCACCTCAGGTAAGGCTTTGACTATCTCAACCCTGGCCTTTTTGGCTTCCCCCATAAGCTCACCGGGTGTCAAATCAGACAGTTTAATCTCTTTTAGATTAGTTTTTTTCATAAGATCTCGCCTCCCACCAGTTTTACCTTTACCGGCAGCTTGGCTGCTGCCCTGGCAAAGGCTGTTTGAGCCACTTCATAAGACACTCCTGCAATTTCAAACAAAATCCTGCCCGGGGTTACCACCGCTACATATTCGTGAATATCTCCCTTACCCGATCCCATTCTGGTCCCCAAAGCCTTTTTAGTCGTCGGCTTATCCGGAAATATCTTGATCCATACCTTCCCCCCCCGCTGGGCATGCCTGGAAATTGCCTTTCTGGCCGCCTCTATTTGTTTGGCAGACACCCACCCCCGGGTAATCGCTTTTAGGCCATACTCTCCAAAGGCCACCTGTGACCCCCTGAGTGAATTTCCTCTCATGGATCCTCTAAATTGCTTTCTATATTTTTGGTGTTTGGGTTGCAGCATATTATTTTTCTCCCCTGCAAATCCACACCTTAACCCCCACGTAACCTGACCTAGTTAGAGCCGGGACATGAGCATAGTCCACATCAGCCCGTAGGGTTTGCAGGGGGATTGATCCAGCTTTATAAGACTCCTTCCTGGAAATTTCTGCTCCCCCCACTCTTCCCGAAAGTAAGACCTTTATTCCCTTTGCCCCTGCCGCCATGGTTCTCTCCAGGGTCTTTTTTACTACCCGTCTGGCCGGTATTCGTTTAACCAGTTGCTCAGTGATTCTAACCGCTACCAAGTAAGCGTTTAAGTCCGGCTCCTTCACCTCTTCTACCGGCATGTCAATTCGGGGATTATTCTTACCTCCGGGAGCAAACCTCAGTACCTGGTATATAAATCTTTTCAACTCCTCAATACCTGTTCCCCCTCGTCCAATTACCACTCCCGGCCTGGTTACGAATATTTTTACGCGGATACTTTTTAAAGATCTCTCAATCTCCACTTTAGTTATCCCGGCCGATGCCAACCGCTTCATAAGAGCATTCCTCAGTTTAACGTCCTCACTCAGGTATGCCCGGTACCTTTTTGCATTCATAGTAAACCATCGGGATTTCCATCCCTCCATGCCCAAGATGGGCAATCGGTAAGAATATGGATTTATCTTTTGTCCCACTTATTTCTCCTTTTGTGTTAATTCCAACTTAATGTGCGCCATTCTTTTTCTCCTTATACCTCGGTCAAACCTGGCTCCATGGGCATGCACATCCAGTCTTTTTGGTCCGCGTGGCCCCTCTTCTATCTGCAAATTAGCCACTTTTAAATCTGCAGGCGACAAACTGAAGTTGTTTTTGGCGTTACCCAGAGCTTGCTGGTACACTTTCAAAAGATTTTTTGCCGCCCTGGCCGAGATTACTTTTAGGTAATCTATCGCTCGCAGTGGCTCCATATTCCGTATAGCATCGGCCACTAACCTCAGTTTTCTGGGGCTGGTCGGCACATTGCTGGCTTTAGCTACTATTCTCTTTGCTGCATTTTTATCGTTCATACTCTTATGTTTTCTCCATAGTTCTTTTAACAATTGCTCCGTGCCCCCTAAAAACTCTAGTCGGCGCAAATTCCCCCAGACGATGGCCCACCATTGCTTCAGTAATAAACACCTCCACAAACTTATTGCCAGTATGCACGGCAAACGTCTGCCCCACAAACTCCGGTGAGATCTGGCTATCTCTGGCCCAGGTTTTAATCGGACTTTTAGTTCCGGATTGCACCATTTTTGCGACTTTCCCACGCAATTTTTCGTTTATATTTGGTCCTTTTTTACTACTGCGAGACATACTCTACGGGCTCCTCCGTTGGACAATTAACCTACTCGAATGCTTAAATTTGTTTCTGGTTCTTGTGCCTCGGGCCGATTTACCCCAAGGGGTTTTCGGGTGCATACCCTCTCCACTGCGGCCTTCCCCGCCACCGTGAGGATGGCTACGGGGATTTTGGGCAGTTCCCCGGACGGTTGGCCTTATGCCCATATGCCGTTTTCTTCCGGCTTTCCCAAAATTTACATTTTTCCAATCAGGGTTACCTACCTGTCCTAAAGTGGCTCTGGCCGTTGGGGCAAACCTTCTGATTTCCCCGGAGGGCAATTTTACCAAAGCATTGGCTTCTTCAAAACCTACAAGAACGGCTGCGTTGCCCGCCCCCCTTACCAACTGGCCTCCTTTTCCAGGCACAATCTCTAGGTTATGAATCTGTGTTCCTACCGGTATGTGAGAAAGCGGCAAATTGTTTCCCACCGACAATGGCGCCGACTCCCCAGAAACCACCACTTGTCCCAAGCCTAGGCCTTCCGGAGCCAGAATATATCTTCTCTCTCCATTGTCGTATTGCAGTAGAGCCAAATCTGCGGTTCTGTTCGGATCGTATTCCAGTGCGATTACCTTGGCTCTCATATCATCTTTTTCCCGCTTCCAGTCAATCTTCCGGTAATATCTTTTTTCGCGTGAGCCCTGATGCCTGACGGTTACCCTCCCGGAAGCGTTCCGGCCTGACTTCATGGGAAGCAGACGGACAAGCCTCCTTTCCGGTTCTTTGTTAGTCAGGTGGGTATAATCCAAACCGGAGGAAAACCTCATCCCCGACGTTACTGGCTTGTATATTTTGAGAGACATGTAAGCTACTCTGTTTTAGTGTCAAATAAATCTATCTTCTGACCTTTTTTTAATGTAACCACTGTCTTCTTCCGATCTGATTTTTGAGCCTTGACCCACCTTTTACCTGTCCGATAACTTTTACCAGACGTCCTCAGAGTTGCAACCCTGATTACCTTGACTCCCCATGTTTTTTCCACCACCCTTTTAATATCAGTTTTTGACGATCCTAGTGCTACTTCAAAAGTGAAGCGACCCTCTTTGGCTTCGAGCAGTGATTCTTCGCTTATGATTGGCCGGTTAATTATTGGCATAGTTTTTTAGTTCATCGATGACTTCGCGAGTAATAATAATGTTTTTCCGGGCCAACACTTCATATACGTTTAGCCTATCTCTTTCGACTACCTTTACCCCTCGCAAGTTGCGCCACTCCCGGGCCAGCTCTTTTTGTTGCGTCGTTACTACCACTAGGGGATTTCCAGCTAACTCTCCCATTTTATCTCTCAGTTTCCGGGCCTCTTTCGTCATCCCCGTCGCTTTACCTCCCTCGGTCACTACCACAATTTTTTTCTCCTGTGCTCGGATCGACAGCGCTTCTAGCATGGCCTTCCTGCTCATATCAGCGGATTGCCTTCTCCTGAAGTTCTGCCCCCCAGTCGGACCCAAAGACACCCCCCCACCCACAAAAATTGGAGCCGAGTAGGATCCATGTCTGGCTCGCCCCGTACCTTTTTGTTTATACATTTTGGCAGTAGTTTTGGCGACCTCACTCCTGGTCTTGGTTTTTGCCCCCCCCTTTCTTTGATTTCCCAAAATAATCCGCACCGTCTGGGCCAGAAGTGTGGGATTGGCTTTTACCTCAAATACTTCCTTGGGTAAGGTCGTCTTCTCTTCTTCTCCCCCCTTGATGTTAAATGTGAGTGCGTTTGTCATACTTTCACCATTCTCACCGGGGAGTTTTTGTGTCCCGGTATCGACCCTATTAACGTCACCAATCTTTTTTCAGGGTTTACTTCTAACACCTTGATCCCGGTTACCGTTACTGTATCTGCTCCCATATGCCCCGCGCGCCGCTTACCCTTATACACCCTCCCTGGCGTAGTCCCCGACCCCGAGGACCCCGGGGCCCTCTCACGGTCTGACTGTCCATGGGTTCTGGGTCCACCGGCAAATCCGTGTCTTTTCACCACCCCCGCAAATCCTTTGCCACGGCTTGTCCCCGTTACCTTCACCACGTCATCAGCCTTAAGGACATCTTCAACTTTGATTTCCATACCCACTGCCGGCGTTTCCTTGGTCCTTATCTCCCGTGTTTGGGACTTGCCGCTTGGAATTCGTGATTTGACCACCACTGCCTCATAGCCGTGCTTTTCCTTTGTGCGTAGCCCAGCCACCACAGTCGGCAGAACCTCCACTACCGTCGTCCCCACTCGGTCACCAGACACGGTGTACCTTCCGGCCATCCCTCTTTTTTTGGCAAACAAAGTCTGCATATTTTTCATAAAAAAAGCGCCCGTCTGGCGCTACTAACTCTCTCTAGCCACCCTTACGGTACCGGAGCAATAACTTGGCAATTCTGTCTGCTCACAGCAAAGCGGATTGTAGCAAATTTACATCTTGACTTCAATGTCCACCCCGGCCGGCAGTTCCATAGAAGACAGAGCCTCAATCGTCTTGGGAGTCGGATCCATGATGTCAACCAAGCGTTTATGCACCAGCATCTCGTAATGATCCCGGGCATTTTTATCCACGTGCGGGGAAGTAGTCACCGTAATTATTTTTCTGTCTGTCGGCATGGGCACCGGTCCCACCACTTTAGCGCCGGTGGACAGAGCAGTTTCCAATATCTTGGCCGCCGCTTCGTCAATGACGCGGTGATCAAATGATTTCAGCTTGACTCGTAGTCTGCCCTTTGCCATATCAATGAGCAATAAAAAAGGCCCAATTTCTTGGGCCGGAATAAATCTGCTGTTAGGCGATGATCTTAGTTACCACTCCGGCCCCCACAGTTTTGCCGCCTTCGCGAATGGCAAATCTAAGTCCTTCCTCCATAGCTACTGGGGCGATTAGCTTGACTTTCATCTTGGCGTTGTCTCCTGGCATAACCATTTCTACTCCCTCAGGCAGAGTCACTTCGCCTGTTACGTCAGTTGTTCGGATATAAAATTGCGGACGGTATCCGGAGAAGAAAGAGGTGTGTCGGCCGCCCTCTTCCTTTTTTAGAATATACACTTCCGCTTCAAATTCAGTGTGGGGAGTAATTGACGCCGGCTTAGCCAGCACCTGGCCTCTTTCTACATCATCTTTTTCCACGCCCCGAAGCAAAATTCCTACGTTATCTCCCGCCTGACCTTCATCCAACTGCTTTCTAAACATTTCCACTCCTGTTACCACCGTGGATTTGGTTGCTTTGATACCTACAATTTCCACCGTGTCGTTTACCTTGACCACTCCCCGTTCAATTCTCCCCGTCACCACGGTACCTCGGCCTTTAATGGAAAACACGTCTTCAACCGGCATCAAAAACGGCTTGTCCAGCTCCCGCGTTGGAGTGGGAATGTAGTCATCGACAGCCTTCATTAGTTCCAAAATTTTCTCTTCATATTTAGCATCTCCCTCGGTTGCTTTTAGCGCCGATCCTCTGATGATAGGCACCTCATTTCCCGGGTAGCCGTATTTGGTTAAAAGTTCTCTAACTTCCATTTCCACCAGTTCCAAAAGTGACTCATCATCAACCATGTCACACTTGTTAAGAAACACCACAACCGCCGGCACATTTACCTGTTTGGCCAAAAGAATGTGTTCTCTGGTTTGTGGCATTGGACCGTCGGGAGCCGATACCACCAGTATTGCCCCATCCATTTGGGCCGCCCCTGTAATCATGTTCTTGATATAGTCACCGTGCCCTGGAGCGTCGATATGCGCGTAGTGTCTCTTCTCGGTTTCGTATTCCTGGTGCGACAGATTGATGGTCACTCCCCTGGCCCTTTCTTCCGGAGCCGAGTCAATGTCCTCATATTTCTTGGCCTCGGCCATGCCCTTTTTAGCGAGCACCATGGTAATAGCCGACGTCAGAGTCGTCTTACCGTGGTCCACGTGACCGATAGTTCCGATATTTACGTGCGGCTTGTTTCTTTTAAAGGTAGCCATTTTGTTTTTTTGTCGTCGGGGCGTAAAAAATAAGCCCTATTACGAACACAAAGCCAATTGTATCTAACAAAAAATTACAATGCAAGTAGGAGATTAATCCCCGGTGTTTTTCTCACAGGACAGCTTTGGCCACCAGATCAGCCACCCAAACAGAGTTTTCGGCGTGTAATTTATCCGGCAGGTCAATATCCCGGCGTCAATTACTGTTTCCTGTGGCGCTTCGGGAGTGGGGGATGGGACAATCGTGGGTGTAGGCGGCACATCGGTCGGGCTGGGCTCAACTGTCGGAAACGGCTCCACCGTTGGCGTCGGCGGCACCTCCGTGGGAGTCGGCTCTTCAGTAGGCGACGGCTCTAGTGTCGGTGTGGGGGGCACGTCTGTAGGCGTGGGCTCTGCCGTCGGCTCCGGGGTTGGCTCTGCCGTCGGGTCTGGTGAGGGCTCCACCGTCGGCGTCGGGGCATTGGCAG
>Ga0209542_10004538_pt1 | contig 28468 bp, 22 predicted proteins | sample RifCSPhighO2_01_FD_184028 | JGI IMG/M metagenome (GOLD analysis project Ga0209542, IMG submission 184028) | Soil microbial communities from Rifle, Colorado - Rifle CSP2_plank highO2_0.1 (SPAdes) (version 2) | ecosystem: Environmental > Terrestrial > Deep subsurface > Rock core/Sediment ...
GCGGTGAGGTCACTCCCTGGAGACAGAATGAGGTAGTTGGAGGCGTTGGTGTCGGCGAGCTTGAGTCCGGTGTTGGCGAATTGCGCACTGCCTGAGATATAGAGGGCAGTGGAGGTGGCGTTGGTGGCGAGGAAGTCCGTCGCGTGCAGAGTGGTGGCGAAGAATGAAGTTGAGGTAGCGTTGGTGGTCGTCGCGTTCTGGCCGGTGAAATTGGCGAGTGTACTTGAGGCGAACGCGATGAGGCCGCCGTAGAATTGCGACGCGAAGGTGGTAGATGTCGCAACGATGTAGTTGACGGTGGGCGAGGTGGAGGCGGCGAGTGGGCCGAGGCCGTTGCTGTAGACCCAGCCCTGGCTAAGAGCACCGATGGAGAACTGGCCCGAGACGAAGACGTTGGTGGAAGTTGCGTTGGTCGAGGTCGAATTGACGAAGCTCACGTTGACGGCGGTGAGCGGCGTGCCAGAGAAATTGACGGAGCCGGTAACGGTGAGATCGCCGGTCACCGTCGTCGTCGCAAGCGAGCTCTCGCCGCTGGCCGACAATGAGGTTGCGGAGACGCTCGTGCCTGAGATAGAGCCGCCCGTGATGGTCGGAGTGTCGAGGTCGAGGTCTTTCAGGTGTTCGATCCGGCCTGCGGCAGCGATCGTGTTGTAGACGTTGGTTACGTTGGTCGAATTTGCGACCGCAGCGCCGACCATTCTCGAAGAGAGCTTGTTGTCGAGATCATTGATGCGCTTGTTGAGGATTTCTTCGGTGATGCCTCCCGCCTGCGCCAGGGCTTGGCCTTGCACACGTTCTATTACGACGCGTTCTATGACGCGCTCGTAGCCAGTGGGCAAAGTCGAACCACTGGCGATCCCTGCTTTCGCAATGGAAGACCCGGCTGGCTTTTGCGGCGACTTGGGAGAATACGCGACGACCTGGACTGCGACCGAGCCAGGGTCTGGTCCGGAGAAGCCGGCAAAGGCTTTTGAGCGGATCCGCTCAAACGGAAATGCGATGGAGTAGACGAGCGAATTTAGGCGCGTATTGAGCGAGCTCGCAAGGTGCGCGGCAGTGGTGGGAACTGTGCGCGCGAGCATAGTCAGCGTGCCGCCAGGATCTTCGGCAGCCGAGGCGACTTGCGTTTGTGCGCGATCGGCCAAGGCGACCATGCCACCATCGGTTGCGCGATAGTAGGAATCGACAGTAGCGTCGAGCTGCTCTCGCATCGAATCAGCTGCGAAGCGCGCGTATTGCGGATCGACGGCGGCGTACGTGCCGAAAGTGAGCATAAAGGCGAGCGTGAGCGCCATGACCTTGTGCGCAAACTCCATCACCGGCGTAAGTGTATGCACCGGCACGTATGCCGCTGCGTGCGCGGGCAATCCATGAAGAGCCGCATGCGAAAATCCCCCGGGTGCAGCGAGGAATTGTTTTGCATGCGCGGCTGCATACGATGTCTGCATTGCAACCGCGCTCGCTAATGTATTTTTTATATCGCTCGTGCGTATACGAATGGGCCCATTCGAATCTACCAATGGCTGCGAATCAGATACGAATGGGCTCGTACGAATCTGCGAATGGCTGCGAATGGGATTCGTATTATTCGTAGCCATTTGTTGGTTTCTACTTTTATTCGTATCATTCGTATCGTGGTATTCTCGCCGGCGCTCCTGGACAAGCGATTCATTGCGCCTGCTCTTCGCATACTCCTGGCCTACAAGAAATGATTGGAATGAATTGTGGTCAACGTACCAATTCTTACCAATGCGGCGCCCGCGGACTTTCCCGTCTCGGCAAAGGCGCGCAATGTAGTCGCGGGTGAAGCCCGATGATGCCGCTGCATCATTTGCAGAAATATGCCTTATTCCATCGAAGAAAATTTCGTCACTCATATACGAATGGGCCCATCCGAATCTACGAATGGATCCGAATGAGATCCAGGAGAGTCTACGAATGACTGCGAATGGGAATCCGAAATGCGAAGGATACGGCGCGGCTGCAAAGCTATATCGCTAAAATTAATCAACAGCCCAAGATCCACGCGGGCTTGCTGGAGATAATTCTGGATCTGTCTGAAATAAGATGTCGTCAGGAACCGTACGGTCTTAAGCTCGAGAATGATCTTCTCTTCGACAAGAAAATCGACGACATTTCGGGAATCACCCAAACGGAACTCTCGTACATAACGCAGACCATCCGCCCTGAACCGCTCTTCGAGAGCATCCGCGTATTGTTTCTCGCGCGCGAATCGTCCAAGCTCGTTATGCACGTCAAAACAAGCACCAACAATGGCGAACGAAAGCTCCGGATGCAGGATTTTTGCATCCGTTTTATTCGTAGTCATTCGCAGTGCTTTTTTTTGGATGCTCATTCGCATTGTTCGGGCGCACGACTTATCTATGATTTTACTAGCTATTCCGGATATCTTGTTGATAGCGAGTGGACAAAACTGTGGATAAGAAATCCTGGGATCGATCTCCCATTTTCCCCCCTACTTCCATTACAAAAAACATCACTTTCCAGAAAAAAGGCCTCATTTGTAGGGAGCACGTAGGGGCAGGCGGATGAAGTACAATCGTGTGCTATTTCTCAAAGAAAAGCGAAATGTCATCTCGGCAGGACGAGGCACGCAAAATAATAATCAAATGCGACACTTCCCAGTTTTTGTCTGCCATCTCGGCTTTTCAGAATGTACCGGTGCCGTTTTGGCTGCCAAGCTCGGCTATTGAGCTTTCCTGCCTTCGTCAGATCGCTCAGACGGATAATAGCCCTTAAAATCTAGCTCTTCTCTTAGTCTCGCCTATAGATCAGCTCTTTTGTCAGATATACCTCTAGGATGTCTCCGAGTCTCTGGATCGCCTTGTAGGCACTGGCGGTCAGTGCTTGATTAGACACCGATCCCTCCTTGCCTGCGCCGCCAATGGCGTAGATGGCGGCATCCTTTATGCCTGGGAATCCTAACGAAAGCACAATGACTATGGTTGCGACGGCCACACCAAATGTCCCATAAAACATAGTCTTTCCGGGTATCGCGCTTTTTTTCTCCCGTTGTTGCCGATGCCGGGCGTGGTGCATCGTCGATATCGCCGGAGTCCTCATCACCCGTATCGGGACGGGTGTTCTCGAATACGAATACGGCTCCTGTCCTTGGCTTGCTTCTACCGCAAGATTTTGACGCTTGTTCAGCGTTGGCAGAAGATCTCTCTCGTCTCTTGTGTATTTGTATAGTTCAGCAGTCGCTTGGGGCGCTGTAGGGGCGCTTGCTGGCGATCCTTGGCTCTGTCTCGGGAGGCCCACAGATTCAACCTGTACGGCCGCCAGAAGGCGGTCTTTCTCTTCTTTGTGCGCGAGGATCCCTGCCCGCTCAACATACCAGCGATTGCCAACCTGGCGCGAAAGTATAGCGCCTGAGCGAGCCAGCTGGCCTACGTAATCCTGGTGGTATCCCGTTATCTTCGAAGCCTTGGCTGCCGAGATATGGTCCCGCCCGTCGAACGATATCAGTGAATCCGGGTCTTCCTGCTGATTTCCCCTCTGAGGCTGGATAGGTTTGTAGGCGTCCGCTTGTTCTTTGTACTGCTGCAGGGAATCCATCGAGATATACCACAGACCGCCGACTCTCTTCGCATCTATATGCCCGCGTCGTGCGAGTTGCCCCACGTAATCTTGCGCATAACCAGTGATCTCGGCTGCTCGCCGCGACGAGATGTACTGCTTTCCATCAATGGAAACCTCATCTGACATTGCAATAGTGTACCCGGTTAGTAGAATCTCGGATAGTTCCTGCTGTGGGTAATTTGGGGATATTATCAATAAATACGTATATCGGGTTGATATCTCGGACGCTGAAAGATCGCCACAAGAAGCAATCCGAAAGTTACACTACCGGGTGTACCTCGCCGAGGCGAGAACAACTATCGCGCCTCCGGATATCGTGTGGACACGATCATTTCGCGTCTTTCCCCCCTTGCCCCATACTCCGCTTTAGGATCTCCCGCAGGACTACCGGATCGGCAGCACCCCGGAGCTGCTTCATACATTGCCCCACCAAGTATTCGAGCGCAGCCGCCTTCCCGGACTTGTAATCTGCGACTACAGACTGGTTAGCATTCATCACAGTGGCCACAATGGCCTCTATATCGGTCGCTGCGCTCTTTTGGGCCAATCCGAGCTCATTAATGATGTCCTGAGGATCTTTAGCCGTTTTTATAGCCTCTAGGAGAACATCCTTGGCTGCTCTTGAGGAAAGAGACCTATCAGCGACCATATCAATTATTCTCTTGAAATATAGAGCCGATATTGGAATCTCGGATTGATATCCCGTATCTCGTTTCTCGATATCTCGGATTATCTTGACGAGGTCGTTGGCTATGTAATTACTCGCTATCAAAAGACGCTCAGAGTCCCCGCCAATCTCTGCCTCTACCCCCTCAAAGAAGCGCGCCAAGACAGGCTCATGTATGTAGAGCTCCGCGTCGTCGGGTTTGATCCCCAAGGTTAGGTACCGGGCACGGCGTGCCTCCGGCAGCTCGCCTTCGGCCTTGCGAAACGCTTCTTCACTGAATTCTGCAATCTCCGACAGTTTGAGTGATGGAAGATCGGGGTCCGGAAAATATCGGTAATCCGCGCTTCCCTCTTTTGTGCGCTGTGGGAACGTCGCCTGCTTCGCTTCGTCCCACCCGAGCGTCTCCTGTACTACCTTTTCGCCACGCTCGAGTATTTTTGTTTGTCGATTGATCTCATACTCGACTGCGCGCTCCATCGCGCGGAATGAATTGAGGTTCTTGATCTCCACTTTTGTTCCCAGTTTGTGTTCTGTGCCATCTGTGCTTTGTGTTTTGCTAACGGATACGTTGGCCTCAACTCGCATCTCTCCCTTTTCCATGTTAGCTTCCGACACGCCTAGGTGGCGAAGGAGAAGCTGAAGCTCGCGTGCAAAATCTCCCGCCTGCTTCGAGCTCGTGATGACCGGCTCCGTCACCAGCTCCATGAGCGGAATTCCCGCTCTGTTGAAATCAATTACTGTCGTTCCCTCTTCGCCTGCCCCGTAGGAAGCGCCATGCTTTCCTTCGGGGTGGATCGAGCTCGCGGTGTCCTCCTCGAGGTGCACGCGCGTGATAGCCACCCCCTGTAGTTCCCCTCCCGAGACGAGCGGATACTCATACTGTGAAAGCTGGTACCCTTTTGGTAAGTCGGGATAAAAATAGTTCTTACGATCGAACTCTGTATAGTCGGCAAGCCTTGCGCCAAGCGCTACTCCGACGCGCAACACATGCCTCACCGCCTCGCGATTGATGACCGGAAGTACTCCGGGATGCGCCATGCACACCGGGCACACATTAACGTTCGGTCGTGTCTCGTCTGGGTCGTTCTTCGAGGAGCAGAACATTTTGGTCTTGGTCTTCAGCTCGGCATGGATCTCAAGGCCGATGGTCGGGACGTATTCCATTGAGAGCAATGTACCATGAGTCAAAGCACAAAGCACAGGGACCAGAGCACAAATAAAACACAAAACACCATATTTAAAACACAGTACACAGATTGCACAAAGCACAAACAGAGCACAAACTGTTCAGATGGCAGAAAGTACAAACAAATACAGAGACCTCGAAGAAAGAACTTTTGAGTTCGCACGGCGATGCCGAGACCTTGTGAAGGGTCTGCCTCGGACGATCTCAAATATTGAATACGGCAAGCAATTAGTACGGTCTTCTGGGTCACAAGCGGCCAACTATATAGAAGCAAATGAAGCCTTAAGCAAAAAAGACTTTTCTTTCAAAATCAAAATATGCCGAAAAGAAGCTAAGGAAAGCAGCCTCTGGTTACGCTTGTGTGAAACAGGCGGCAATGCGGCGCCGACCAAGGAGCAGATGTCGCTTTCTAACGAAGCCATAGAGCTGCGAAAGATATTCAGCGCAATTCTTCAGAAGAGTTTGTAGATTTGTGTTTTGAGGACTGTGTTTTGTTTGTGGTCTGTGTCGTCTGTGCTTTGTGTTCTTTACACAATGCGCCAGCCTTGCCGCAGCAACTCCTCTGCTTTTTTATACTTCATCTCCCGCGTCTCGGTGCCGTTCGTAATAGTCACTCTGTCGTTGCGACCATATTCCTTCTTGGTCGGTACTCCCGACTGCGCTGAAATAGCCTTTACAGCGTGATGGATAACACGCTCTTGCGCCGAAGGCTGCGCTGCCGCAGGTCCCGCCTGACCCAAATTCGGTAGCGCATGAATGACTTGGAGTCCGTAGGTTTCCTCCATCCGCTGAAAGAGCCGCAGGCCTTCCTTTTTGTATTCAACGAGTGGATCTCGCTGCCCATACGCACGCAAATTCACCGAGCTGCGCAAGTATTCCATTGCCTCCAAATGCTCCACCCAGAGAAAATCAATGGTCTGCAAAAGGAACCGCCGCACTGCCGGGAAGAACGCTTCGCCGAGCTCTTGTTTTTTCTTTTCAGCAGCTGTTGCAATACTTTCGTCAATCGTCGCGATGCGAGCAATTTCCTCCTCCACGGCACCCTGGGCGCCGACCAGGAGCGCACGGCGGCGCGCATAAATGCTCTGGCGCTGGATGTTTAGCACATCGTCATATGCAAGGACATGCTTGCGCGAGTCGAAATTCAGCTCTTCAATGCGCGTCTGCGCTTTCTCGAGCGCGCGCGTGATCATGCGGTTGTAGATAGGTTCGTCTTCCGGGATCTTGAAGGTCCCCATCACGCGCTTGATCGTGTCGGACGCGAATACGCGCATGAGGGAATCCTCGAGCGAGACGAAGAATTGCGTCTCGCCCGGATCACCTTGTCGGCCCGATCTGCCGCGCAGCTGGTTGTCGATGCGGCGCGCTTCGTGCCGCTCGGTGCCAAGCACAAAGAGCCCGCCTACTTTTTTCACCTCTTCGTATGCCTCCTCGCTCCCCGGATTCCCTCCGAGCTTGATATCGACACCGCGTCCGGCCATGTTGGTCGCGATAGTGACCCCACCTTTGCGCCCCGCTTGCGCGATGATTTCCCCTTCGCGCTCGTGGTTCTTTGCATTCAAAATCTCGTGCGGAATTCCCTCTTGCTTGAAGTGCGCCGAGAGCAGTTCGTTCTTCTCAACGGAAACCGTGCCGACCAGTACTGGCTGCCCTTTTTCGTGAAGCGCGCGGACGTGCCTCGCAATTGCCTTCATTTTTCCCTCCTCCGACTGGAAGATCAGGTCTTCTGCATCTATCCGCTGGCTTTGCTTATTGGTCGGCACGACGACCGTGTTGAGCCCGTACACTTTGTAAAATTCTTCCGAGGAGGTCTCTGCTGTGCCCGTCATGCCAGAGAGCTTCTTGTAGAGGCGGAAGTAATTCTGGAATGTGATGGAGGCAAACGTCCGCGATTCCTGCTGGATCTCCACTCCTTCCTTGGCTTCTATAGCCTGGTGCAAGCCGTCGCTCCACCGCCGTCCCGGCTGCAAGCGCCCTGTGAACTCGTCGACAATGATGATGACACCGTCTTTCACCACGTATTCTTTGTCGCGCTCAAAGAGGGCTTTGGCGCGCACCGCTGTTTCCAGATGATGCACATACTTAATGCCGGCATCGGTGTAGATATTCTCGACACCGAGCGCGTGCTGCGCTTTCTCTATCCCGCTATCCGAAAGTATTATCTGCTTGTGCTTGTGTTCGATGGTGTAATCCTCATCCTTCTGCAACGTGGCGGCAATATCTCGAAAGCGGCCGTAGAGCGATTCGGCGTCCGAGACCGGGGCAGAAATGATCAAGGGCGTTCGCGCCTCATCAATAAGGATAGAGTCGATCTCATCCACGATCGCATAGTGGTACCCCCTCTGGCGCAACACGCCCGGTTCGTATTCCAAATTGTCGCGCAAGTAATCAAAGCCAAACTCGTTGTTGGTGCCGTAGGTGATGTCCGCGGCATACGCTTCGCGGCGCGAAACAGGCCGCAAAAAATCTTGCATAACCTTGAAGCTGCCCGTCTCATCTTGTGCTTTTTCCTCTTCCGAACGCTCATCTACAGGCACATGCGCAGGGTCATATGCAAATGAAGCTTCGTGATTGATGATGCCCACCGAGAGCCCCAGCGCGTGGTAGATCTGCCCCATCCACACGCCATCGCGGCGCGAGAGGTAATCGTTGACCGTAACAATGTGGACGCCTCCTCCTTCGAGCGCGTTCAAGTATGCCGGTAGCGTCGCGACAAGCGTCTTTCCTTCACCAGTGCGCATCTCACTGATGCCGCCCTGGTGCAAGATCATGCCGCCGATAAGCTGGACATCGAAATGCCGCTGCCCGAGCGTGCGGCGTGACGCCTCGCGCACAGCGGCGAACGCTTCGGGCGCCAGCTCAGCGAGCATCGTGCTCTCACTGAGCCCTCGCGCGATGCCCTCCTCGAGGCGCTTCCTGAATTCTTCGGTCTTCGCGCGGAGCGCCTCATCAGAGAGCGCTTTCATCGCTTCTTCGAAGCCATTTGCTGCAGCGACGATTGGCTCAGCAGCTCGCAAGGCCGCGAGGTTCTCATCTCCAAACAATCTCCTCCAAAAGCTCATTCCAGGCATCCTACATCAAATTTCGTGCATACGCACATGAAAAAAACGATCCCTCCGAGTGGAGGGATCGTTTTGAAGAATTACAATCGCTTCTTCTTCTTTGCCTTCTTTGCCTTTTTCTTTTTTGCCATACGCGTATAGCTACTGGTATTTAAAGTCGACCCGCATATCTCTCTCTAGTGAGCAAGGAATGCGTTTTACTCTTTCAGTATTGCATGCGTGCGTGTAAAATCTTTTTTTTGTGCGCGCGCGTGTGGATAACTTTTATTTTTCGCAAATGAATATGCGATGAAAATAGAAACATTATTTCCAAAATAGATCGCGATGAAAATTCGGAAGACGCAGTATCAGGGCATGCGAGCACCCGGCCGAACACGCTGTGCGTAAGACATAGCGTGGAGGACGGGTGCGAGCTCCAAAGTGAAAGTCTTAGTGAGTGCCGCCGCCCTCCACGCTATGCCCTACGGCGGCTAGTGAGGATCCGAAGTGGAAGCTTGCTTACACTTCGTCCGAACGAAGACGCCGTATGGTGCCAAAGCACCATACCAGTATCCAGCGTAGCATTCACAAACAACCTCGCAAGCGAAATCTCGAGCGCGTATTACCGGCCGAATATCCCCAAGAGCGTTTTCATCACGCCTTCGAGCGCAGTCAGGGCAGAGGCGAGATTTGTGTTCGTCTGGGAATTGTTCGCTACTACCTGCGGCGGGGAATAGCTGATGCGGAAATAGTCCCAGTAAAAGACGCCAGGGACTGGTGTCGACGGTGCCTGGATGTCCGCCTTTTCTTGCGGACTTAAGACCTGCCAGATATCGCTCGCGCGCAGAGCCACTGGCGTGACATACCCTAGATGTGCAGCTTCTACGGTTCCGCCTTTGTCATGCAACATGTCCCATACATAGCGCTCTGGAGGCGCGAGATGCGCGTAAAATTGCGCCTGACGATCCAGCGAGGCTTGTAACTTCGCGCGCGCTCCGGCAGGAGTGTAGCCCCAAATGAGGTGGTCTGCATTCGGAAGTGGTATCGTTCCCATCAAGACGGCCGCATCAAAGTCGATTGTTCCCTCATAGATCCCGTTCCAGATCCGATTCTCGAGATCGGTGCGGACACTTCCGGAGACTGGCTGAGATGCTGATTGTGCGAGTCGACGTTGGTACTTGTCGTAGACCCCAAAGGTTCCCGTGGGTATTCCGCAGGCGTTGATCGCCTCAAACAGGCCGTGGGAGCTGCGGGGCGTTTGATATTCACTGCATGGAAGGCCCACGCCTTTCGTCGCGTCCATGAGCAAAACCGCGATCGCATCAAATTTTTTCATCCAATCCGTCTTGAAGGCACTGCCATCGTTGTTAGCGAATTTAGCGGGGTACGTGACGGGCACTGGGCGTGCGGGTGTCGCGTCGGCATAACATCCGCGCCCACGAACGCCGTACCGATTGCCGGGGTAGCCATGTTCGCGCCCGTCCATGAGGAGACCGAAACTCACGGTGACGGGGACACGTTTCATCCCTGCGAGCCCGCTCGTACGTGTCTCCAGGATCTTACCCGGTTCGTCGATCTTTACGCCCGGCACCTCGCGTCCATCCACGTAGAATGTGAAGACTCCCTGTCCGCCAGCGGCCGGAGGCGGTTCGTACTTTATTGAATACGTTGTCCACTCCGTGTATGGCTTTGTGTATCCTGTTGGATAACGCACGCGCGTTTCGCTGCTTTGGAAGAGCGCCGGAGATGCGCCGATAATGTACTCATCGTCCGATGGTTTAGCAGTACACGCGGGTTCGCCTTTCCCATCCAAGTACACATGTTTCCAGTGCTGCTCGCTGTTGATCTCTATTGTGAGCGAGAGATCCTCACGCCCATTGAATTTGAGTGTCGTGTACAGGTCTTGCCCCAAGAGCTGCTCCTGCATCCGAAAGCGGAAATCGAACCATACGGTTTTGCTGAGATCGACTTCGTACGATTTCTCGACGCCACCGAAATTGACGCGATCATGCGGGCGATGCGTGAGTTTCAGCATCCCATTTTCGATTGCGTAATCGATCAGCGCAGGGTCACCACTCACCTTGAGCGAGAAACCTTCCCGTGAATTGAAGTTCTCCGTGATGTCCGTTGCCTGCGACGTTACAACATCGTGAATAAATTCTTTGTGCGTGGTTCCCCCGTTACCGGTGCAATCGATCCACCATTTGTGAATGCCGAGCTTGAACGGGCTTGCGACCTGCGAGCCGGAGACGCCGCTACCCCATGGATTTGCGATGGTGCCATCCGGGAAACTTTTTTGAACCGTGCACGCAGTCGCCCCAGTGGCACTCCACCCGACGGTGAACGACTCCCCCGTCGTACCGTCAGAAGTCGTCGTCGCCAGCGTTTGCGTGAAGGTTACGGTTGGAGCGAGAAGCGGAGGAGCGCTGACAACACACGTCGCGTATTGATATGTGGACTGCCCCGAGAGCGTTCCGTTCGAGCAGCTACGTGATTGCGAAATTGCGGAGCACTGCTGTCCATAAGGAAGCGTTTGTGATGAGTAGAAGGTTTGTGATGCACCGTGCGAGACCGATACGCCGTTTTGTGTGCAAGAGCTGGGTGCTGCAACTGAACAGGTTGCGAAGGCAAAACTTGCGGAGCCAGAGAGAGCTCCATCGGCACAGGTGCGTGATTGCGCAACAGATGAGCAGAGAGTGCCGAATGAGACAGCTTTCGATGTGTAGAAGGTTTGCGATGATCCGCTTTGGAGCGTTTCGCCGTCAAGCATGCACGAGGCTTGTATGGTCGGAAGTGTAGTTTTTTGTTCGCACGAAGCGATGTTGAAGGTGGCTGAGCCTGAGAGCGTGCCGTCAGTGCAGGTACGTGTTTGCGATATCGACGAACAGAGCGTCGGAGTGATTGCGGAATCGGAGGAATAGAATGTGCCCGTTTCTCCGTCTTTGATGGTGGTGCTCCCGACGGTGCAGGAGGCCCGCTCGGGCACGGTCACTTCAGTGCACGTCGCGTACGTACCTATGCCACTCAATACGCCGTCGAGACATGTGCGTATTTGCGCGACTGATGAGCATTGGAGTGGTGACTGGACAGAGCGGTTGGAGTAGAAAGTTTGCGATTGTCCGCTTGAGAGTGTGGTGCTGTCGAGAGAGCAGGAGGCGAATGTGCGTGGGTGCGGGTTTCCCCCGCCTCCGCCTCCTCCGCCAGCTGGCGGAGGTCGCGATGTCGTTCCTGTTTGGACATTCAAAAGCGCCCTCGTCTTCGGGCCAACGGTGCCCACCGCGTCGAGCGCGTTCGCTCTTTGATATGCAATGACAGCAGCTCTCGTCTGTGTGCCGAAGTAGCCTGTTGCTTCGGCAGAGAGAAAGCCACTGGATTTGAGGAGGGTTTGGAGCGCGGTGACGTCGGTGCCGCGCGCGCCGATGTCGAGAGTTCTTGAGAACGTGACGGAGGCCGATACTGGGGACGGACTTCCCTGCAGTTCTGCGAGGCGTTGCTTCAGTGTGTTGAGCTGGGCGAGGAGGGAGGCGACTGTTGGAGAAGCTGCAGGTGTTGGACTTGCGGAGGGAGCGCGGGTGCTTGTGGTGAGCGGAGTCGAACCACAGGCCATGGCCGCTCTCGTCTTGGGGCCCGTCGTGCCGGCGCCGGGTGAGTAGGCTGTGGGAATGATGCCTTTGTATACCTGCCAGCGTGTGAGGGCGGCGATCGTGAGCGGTCCCATGTTGCCCGAGATGGCGCCGGCGTATCCTGCATTGGTGCGGAGGAACTCTTGGAGACGGGAGACGTCGCTCCCGGTGGAGCCCTGGGAGAGGGTGCGGGAGAGGTCGAGGCAGGTTGTGGCGGATGCGAATAGAGGCAACAGTAAGAGAAAAGAAACCCCGACGAGAACGCGGCGTATCACCTCTCTATTGTATCGGACAAACAGCACCTCACCGGCCGAGTATCCCCACCGCATAAAAACCCAACACCTCCCGTGAGGGAGGTGCGAAGGGCGACTTTCAATCTATAGAACCACACTAATCACACGAATGTGTGGCACTCACCTACATATTGTAGCAAGAGAGTTGTTGCTTGCAATGGGCTATTCAACTTTTAGGGTTCCGTCCCGTATTTGCTCGATAAAAGCTGCCACCTGCGGAGCTGACTCAGGGAAGAGTTTCGCTGCGGTCTCGAGTGAACTAATTGCTTTTGCACGATCGCCCGATCCATAGTAAGCACCTGCGAGCGTGAAGTAGCCCTGCGGATCGTTCGGCTGGGCTTTCACATAGGCCTCCCAAATGAGAACGATCTTGTCATAGCGTTTCTTCGCGACATACGCGGCCGCGATGCGCGGATCGGCTGCCTCGCCCGTCTCAATGATCGGTGCGAGCAACGTGTCGGCTTCTGCATCATTTCCAACGCTGATGAGCGCGGCAGCATACAAAATACGCGCCTGTATATTGCTTGTCTCGAGCTCGAATGCCTGTTTCAGTGCGCGCAGTGCTCCGACGACATCGCCACGTTGGTTGGCATTGCGCGCGATCTCATAGAGGATGCCCTGTTTTTTCGGAGAGAGCTCGAGCGCGTGAGCGAATGCTTTTGCCGCAGCCTCATGATTTCCATACGCGCTATGGACGACCCCGAGGAAAAGCGGGGCTCGTGCATCGAGTGGAGACGCTTCTCCTTGTTGCTGAATTTGCGCAACGGCGGTGTCATAAAAATCTTGCTTCACGGCGATGTTTACTTCCGAGAGCGACGCGACTTTACTTGCGATCTGTACGAGCTGTTCGCGGGCCTCCTGCGTCCCTACGGAGTTTTCTGCGATCGCGCCTTTCATGTATTCAAGATTCTTCTCCAACCCTGCCTCCTGTGGGGTGATCGCTTGTATGAGAAGCCTATTTTGCGCGAGAGCCGCGCCGTTCACATATGAAGCAACTCCCCATACGACGAGGGCAGCGCCTCCCGCAACGAAGGCAATGGCGCTTTGCGGGAGCGAGCGCGACCACAGCACGGGCGTGGCGCGAAAAGCGCTTTCGCGCCACGCGATATAGACAACGACGGATGCGAACAATATGTAGCTCACGATGTTGTCGAACACCGTCATGTTGTGGATCATGTATCCTGCCAGAAGCCCCGTCAAAATACTGGCCTCCATGACCGAAAAAGCGCTCACGTCTGCTTCCTTGCGCCGCACATTCGGCGCCTTCTCCTCAATATGTGCCCCCTGTAAAACGGCTCGCCAAAGGGCATAGAGCGCTGCGGCAAATATACTGAAATATGCAATGAGCCCAAGGAAGCCCGCCGCGATCAACCAGTCGAAGACAATATTGTGCACGCGATCGAACCACGGCTCGGCATTGTACATGCCTGGGTTGTAGTACTTATCAAACACGACAGCATAGTTCTCTTGCCCCCATCCAAGGATGGGCCGCTCTTTTACTCCCTCCCACGCCATCCCCCAATTCATGAATCGAGACTTCGTGGTCGCGTCGGTTAGCGAGATCGTCGCGAGGCGGTTCAGAAACCCGATGCTGTGCACAAATGCGCTGTCTCGCAGGAAATAAAAGCCTCCCGCAAGTACGAGAGTCCCAACAACAATTCCCGTTGCCCATTTCTTTATGGAGCGATCGCGCTCAAAGAGCGCGATGAGGGTGGCCGCAACGAATATCCCTCCTACGAGGCCGATCATTGTGCCGCGCGTCCCGGTCAACAAAAGGACAAGGCTATCTATAGAGATCACCGCGCCGTAGAATGACGAGAGAAGCCATCGTTTGCCCGGCTTGCTTTCTCGCCAGTAGCCGATCCATAGGAGCGCTGCGATAAATATATGGAAGAGCATGTACACCGCGAGGTATATCGGGTTGCCGAATGTGGCATCAAGGCGCTCGACGGAAGAGAAGCCCGCGTTGAGGCTCGCAACGCCAAAGAGCTGCAAAAAGCTGTAGAAGGCAATGGCGAGAGACATGATGATCGACACATTCCAAAATGCGCGCCACAATTTCTCGCTCGTAAGCATCGATGTGGCCAGAGCGAAATACACGAAGAGGTGCGCAAGCGTAACGAAGCCATCCATGCGCTCATAGTTGCTCCAAAAGCTTTTAAAAGGATATGCGCCGAACGCGTCGGCAAGTGCAACGATCGCGACAAAGACGGCGAAGGCACCCAAAATCCACGAGCGGCGCGGGCGATATGCAGGATAGATAAGTGCGAGCGCGAGCCACCCGGCAGCGCCGACCTCAACAAGAATACGAAACGTGAAATTTTTGCCCGTAATGAACGGAAAGTAGAGCGATTGGGCAATGATAAATGGGATGATGGTGAGGGCAAATATCGAGCCGATCACGAGCCACCTGAGAGTCTGCTGGAGTACCATGAGCAACATTCTATCACTACTGGCTTAAGAATTTGAAGTGCGTTTGCGCGGCGGGACGCGACCGTGGTCATCCTCAAGACGAACTATATCTTCTTCGTCAAAATCTCCATACGCGACCTCGACGATGACGCCACCTTTCTTGGAGGAAAGCCGGTGTACCTGTTTTTTGCCGACTTGAAACACCACTCCTTTTCTGAGCTCGATTGTTTGCGTGTCTTCCCCTTGCCCTGTCGTCGCTTGTGCGTCGCCGGAGACAAGCAGCCACCATTCCTCGCGATGGTGGTGATACTGCAGGCTCAACCGCTTATTTGGTTTGACGTAGATCGTTTTGAGGTTCCAGTTTGCGCCTTGATCCCAACCATAATATTCCCCCCAGGGGCGCACCGCGCGCAAAGTGGGCCGGGTCGCACTTTTGATCAGCCACGAAGACGATTGCACTTTGCCGCCATGGCCAACGTTATAAACGATCTTGATGCCATGCTCTTTACAATACTTTTGTTCGGCATTCAATGACGACCTCTTGTTTCTCGCGTCTTTTGTATTGCGGTCGCCACCGTTCGCGAAGATCGCGGGCTTAAGCCTGCGCAGCATATGCACAACGCTCATGTCGGTATCGTTCTTAGTGTGATCCGTAAACACAACCTTATCGACGAACGGAAGATGGCGGATGATCTCGGCGCGCTCGTTTTGCGACATGAATGCAAAGCCTTTCTTCGCCCTCAACCAATTGTCGTTGTTCATAATGACAACCAATTTTTCGCCAAGCTTCCGCGCTTCGCGGAACAAGCGTACGTGCCCGATATGCAAGGGATCAAACCCCCCGGAAACCGCGACCCAGCGAGGCGTGCTTTTCCTTTTCTTCACCCCGTTAGAGATAGTTTCCCGAGTTTTCATAAGAAATAAGCTCCCGCCTCTGCGTATCATTGAAGGCGCGCAATCTGATGGCAATCTCTAACGGGGTTCATGGGCTGCAGTATGCACGTTACACTTCCCATTGGCAACAGTTGCTAAACGAAAGCGCTCGCCGCTTCCCGCACTGGTTCGCTATACGCCGGCGATGGCTTATACCTCCTATGGCATAACGAATCGTGCTCCGCGCTCTCCTATGCATTCTTCAGATACCAATCGATGGAGAGCTTCAGCCCTTCCTCTGTCGTGAATTTCGGTCCCCACCCTGTTTTCTTCAGGACATCAATGTTTGCCTGGTAGTTCCACACCTCGCCGGGGAGATTTTCTCCGATGGTTATCTCTGACGAGGAGCCCATCATGCGCTTCGCGAGTTCCGCTACGTCTACCAGACGATCTTTTGTTTCCGAAGCGACGTTTACTTCCATGGGCAGCGTGTCCCAGCTTCTAACGAGCTGAATGGTCCCGCTCACGCAGTCATCTATATAGGTGAACGACATGGACTTTTCCTCTCCATAGATGATAAAGGGTGCATTATCCCGAAGCGAGCGTATGAGCTTCGGTACAAACCGATCCGAGATGTCCCACCGGCCATACACATTGGAATACCGCAAGAGTTTCGCGTCAATATCGTACACGGTTTTATACGCATAGCAGTAGCTCTCCCCGAAGATCTTACTCGATGAATAGGGGCTCTGCGAAAATCGCTGGCTCGCGCGACCCTCCTCGATGGGGAGAGTGTCCTGATTTCCGTATACCTCTCTCGAAGAAGCAAAGAGGATGCGCGGTATCTTGTTCTTCCGGACAAATTCGAACACGGTATGCGTCGTGATGGCATTCTCGAGCGCAAGGTCGGGATTCACCACGAGATTGTGGACCCGCGCATTCGCCGCCAGGTGGATAACGAGGTCAAAATCGCCCGATAGTGCACCGAGCTTCTCTCTCTCCAAGAGGTCAAGCTGCGTGAATTTCTCCAGCCCGTTCTGCTCCGTCTGAGGAAGCTTCCGGTCGAGCCCATGGACCTCGTATCCTTCATATGAGAGCTGTATGCAGAGCTCCGTGCCGATCGTGCCAGAGGAGCCCGTAACGAGTATCTTTTTCATATGAGCTCTTTTGTTTGAGAATACCGCCTTTGCATGCAGGAAGCAATTCTACCCCAAGATCAAGTTCGATTTGACTTCCGGCTCGCGCAATGCGAAGGTTCTGCAAGCGAGAACCAGGTCAGAGGCAAAAGGGAGAGCAGCAGTGCGCACGCTTCTTGCTACATTCGGCCATTCCGTCGTTACGGATGGTGACAAGTGGTTGCCTTCGGAGTTATTCCAAGAGGTGGAGTTTCCCGAGGGTCGCGAGGGTCGTGTCGTCCGCACGCATACTCATCGCCCGGCGCTCAGGGGCAATGAAGAGAATGCGTATCTCGGCGGCGGGCAGATGTGCGTAAAAGCACTCTTCCACCTGTCGCGCATTCACCGAGACGCTCACCTGATGATTACGGGCGGGCGGCCCCGCGCAATGGACCATCGCTTCGGATTGAGCGTGAGCAAGATCTCCGAGGCGGGCGTCATGCGCGCGCACTTCAACGATCTCGCCGGCCAAGCACGGAACGTCAAGATCGTCGCGGAAAGCAGGACAACGGAGGACGATGCGACCGCGATCCTCGACATCGTGGAAAGCGGCCGGTTCGACGTAGCCCTCGTCGTTGGTATGGCGTTCCGGCTGCCGCGAGCCCGGCCCATCCTCAACCGATTGGCCGAGCGAACGAAAAGAACCGACGTCGCCGATAGAGTGCAGTTCGTTGACGCGGAGCAGTTCCTACCGGAGCACTTCGACGAGTTCGTCGCGATGAACCAGTCTGCCGCGTATGCGCTCACGATGCGGCAGGAGCGACATGGCATTCAAAAGCTCCTACGCGGATTCGGAGACTATCCCCGAACGGCATGATCGGGGCAAAACGGAGGTCGGGCATGTCCCGACCTTCTCTATAAGGAGACAAAAACGTCGCGCCAGATGCGAAGGCCTGCGAAGAATTTCACGAAGAATTGTTTCTCCTGATCACTCAGCTTTTCTTTTCCGATTTCTCTCGGCAGCATAGCGGTGATCTCCTTAAAACACTTTTGGTATGTCGTTCCCGAAAGTCGTATGCGCGAAAGCGCAGTCACGAAGCGAAGCGTCAGCGCGTGGCCGTAGCGCTCTTGGTCGAAGTCCTTCCAATAATTATGAGGGTTCCTTTTTTGCTCGACGACGGGTTCGCCAAAGCAGATAGAGTCATGTAGATGGTCAGCAATGTGCTTAATGATATAGGCGGCCCAAATGTCGTCGTAGCGGCCGATATAGGGCGAGAGAAAATAGGCGGGGATCGCATCGCGGCGGATGGCCGTATTCTGCGAATTGAACGGCGTCCATACACCCTCCGCGGGTGCCATGGTGCGTTTTCCGGTGTATTGAACTGCTTCGGTCGGATCGGCGAGGTGATACAGCCGCTCCATCGCATCGACGTCAGGGTCACCGAGCCACAGGCCCGCGTTCACTACCGGGCGAACGTTCGTCTTCTTTACAGTCCACTTTTCTTTTGGCGTACGCTTCTCGAGCGGAAAGCCACGATGATAAAAACGTCTGTCCTCTCGCTCTTTGAGCAATGCGCAGACATTTACCCAACCGGTATTGGTCTTGACGACGTCACACACTCTTTCACTCTGCACCTGATGTGCGCCGATAAAGTCTTTCGTAACGAGGAAATTATCGTCATCGATCGTGATCACGGTAGAGCAACCGCTTTCGTAGGCGAAGAGGATACCGACATTCCGGCGCTGGATAGAGTTCCACAAAAGATGTTTTTTTAGAGCAGGGAAGCGCGAGAGATATTTTTCTTGTCTCGCGCACGAGAAATATTCTATTAAAATTCCCCTCTTTTTGAGCGAAGCGCAAAAGTTTTCAGCTTCTTGCGGCGTTTTCTTGTCGGCGATAACGATGAAAAGTACATCGTGCTTATATTCCTTGGCATCTTTTGCATACGCAGCGAGCAGCTTAGGCACATATATCGTGGTCGTCACTATCGCTGCACTGGGCTTTGCATTCATATTGAGAATGGCAGGTCATTGCCAGCGAGCCGCTTATGCGCTGCATCGAGCATTCGAGCCATGCCTTCTTTGATAGACACTTTGGGCTTCCATCCGATCTTGTTCAAGCCCGCCGTATGCGCATATCGATTGGCGACACCAATCGGTTTCTTGGAAAGAGGGCGTATCTCCGCTTTCCGCTTCTCGAGGCGAAGCATCTGGGCAATGAGTTCCTTGAACGAGGTCGAGATGCCGCTGCCAATATTGATGCCGCTGCCGTCTTTTACTTTGTCGAGGATCGCAAAAAACGCATCGACGCAGTCGTCGATATGCACAAAATCGCGCGCCTGATCTCCGGTGCCCCACACGTCAATCGGGTTATCCCCACGCGCGACACGCAGTGCGATAGAGGGTGTCGGGTACGTGAGATCCTGATCCTCACCATATCCGGAAAATGGGCGCACCGTCGCGATATGGATGCCGTACTTCGTATGCGCGAGCCGTGCGAGATATTCGCCCGTCAATTTCGACCAGCCGTACGTGAGGTCGGGTACGCCTATCCGGCCTGAATCGAAATCGATGTGCGATTCACGCAGCGCTATCGCCTTCTGTGCGCTCTGCAGATGCGTGGGGTACGCGGCCGACGACGAGGCATAAAGTACGCGGCCCACTCTCGCCGGCTTGCGCGAGATCCACAAGAAGAAGGCGGCATCGATACCGAGATCCTTTGCGACCAAGAGCGGGTCCCCCTCGATGAGGCTTCTGCCCCCGACGATAGAGGCAAGGTGGAAGACATCGCCGAAGGCGGGAAGCTTTTCTTTGGGACGGCCGAGTGCGTGGTCGTGAAAGAAATGCCAAGCGTCGGCGCGAATTAGTGTTATGTGGCGCTTCCCCAGCGAATACTCGAACCGTCCACGAACGCTCCTCTTTTCCCAACCCCTAAGCCACTGCTCCGGCCATTTACCGGTCGAGAGGTCGTCCACGAGCCAGATATTTCTGTGCCCCCGTGCGAGGAGCGCTTTCACGAGGTGACGACCGACGAAACCGCAGCCGCCGGTGATGAGCGCAGGTCGTGACATTGAAGGAGTCTAGTACAGAATGCGGGATTTTGGAAGAAATCGCACTCGCACACCCACGCGCGCGTAGTCGAAGGTCTGCTTCCACGAGTTGTGGCTCACGCCCTCGGTGCGCGCTTTCCATGGCGTTTCCACTTCCGTCACCTTCACGCCAATACGGAGCGGCTTTAGGATCGCCTCGAAGAGGAACGAAAAGTCCGTTTCCTCCCATCGGATCTTTTTGAGAAGATCGGTGCGGTATGCGCGGTACGCGTACGTGAGGTCGGTGAGATCGGTCCAATACAGGATCCTGAAGAGCCGCTGAAAAATAAAGTTTAGGACGAACTTGATGGGATGGTATCCACGAAATCCCGCGCCCTTGGCCCAGCGCGTCGCGGCAGCGATGTCGTACCCTTCTTCAAGCTTCTGGAGGAGCGCGGGCAGCGCCGTGGGATCAGTCTCGAGGTCCGATGCCATGATCACGGCTATGTCGCCGCTCGCGTGCAGGATTGCCTCGCGGAGCGCCCCGCCGATGCCGGGAAGGGTTTGATCGAAATGCACGACGCTTGTGCCATAGCGCTCTTGCAGCGTTTTGATAGCGGCACGGCACTCGGGCGTGGTGTACTTCGGATGCGAGACGATCACGTACTCGAGGGTCTTGTGCGGCAGGCTTGCCGCAGAGAGCCGCACGGTCTCAAGCAGCGAGGCCGTCTCGTCGATGGCCGGCAAGATGAGGGATACCCGCGTGCGACCTGGCATATTCCAAGCATGGTTATTTCACCTTATAAATGTGCAAGCCATCGCCGCTCCGGCTATGCCCGCCAAGAAATACCGTCTGTAGCTCTTCTAAGTGCTCAGTGATGTCAGGCACGCCCCAGAAACTCCTGTAACGATAGGTAAGGTAAATGGGAAAATCCGCAAGGTGTGTGATACCCGCATCGTGGAGATACTCGTACAGCCTTTGCTCCTTCATCGCTCTATATGCGTCGTTGTTCACGAGGCCGTCGAGATTAATGACGTCCGCGTGTGAGAAGTATCCGATGATGCCCGCGTTGAACACTCCCACCCGCGCATCCGGAAGATTGTCATCGAGCCAGAGCGCCGTGGCATACATTTCGCGCTGTTGCACCGCAGGGTCCGTCAATTCCTTATGCCACCACGTGAAAAATAAGAACGCGATCAAACCTGTAAGCGCCAAAGCGGCAAGCTGTTTCGTCCGCTCCCGAAACGGCCAGCGCCCGCGGATGGTGTCGATAACTACGGCCGCGAGGATCGCGACCAGTATCCCGAACGATACGAAATACCATCTGCCGCCCGTCCATCGCACCGCGACGTTCAGGAAGAACAGCAAGGCAAAGCCGAGAGCGAAGGAGTAGGCAACGGGGATATCGCGCAATCGCCGCGGTATAGTCCACGCACCGATGCTGAAGAGCGCGAGCGCCGAACCGAACAGCATGTACGCGAGCCCTGGCGCGCTCGTGCGCAGCATAAGAGCGCTTATGTGCCCGTGGATCATATAGAATTCCCCTTTTATAGCCTGGTAGACGCCTGTCCCGTTATCCTGAAAGATAAGCGTGTGGTTGACAAGCATATTTGCGCCGGAAGATGATGTCGTGAGCATGCCGAAGTTCGTAACATTCCACAAAAGCCATGGAGCAACGCATACGAAAACGACGATCCCCGCGAGCACTGCTTGCTTGAAACTTTGTCGAGACATCTCGCGCAACCATACCCATAGGAGTATCGCACCGACATACACGGCAGTATCGAGGCGCGCGAGAATGCAAAGTCCGCCGATGAGGCCGAACGCAACAAGGTTCAGAAGGGTGACTTGGCCCTGCGCTGCCATCTTCTCCTCGATCTTAAGCGCCTGCCAAAAAAGCAGCGCGACAAAGAAAAGCGAGAGGCTCGTCTCAAGGCCGTTCACACCCTGGTACAGCAAAAAAGGATTGAGCGCCCATATGGCGAGCCCGAGCGTGCGCACGAATACATTCGTGGTAAATCGTCCGAGGATGAGCCACACCAATAATCCCGTCGCCGCGTTGAGGAGGACGGAGAGCGCGAGCGCCGCCCGTATTGGCTCGAGCCCTCCAACGTCCGCGCCAAATACGGCAAAGAAGGGTAAAAGTACGAGCATCCAGAGCGGGTGATAGCCATTGGTTGCCGCGAGTCCGTCGAACGTCGATCCAGAGCCAAGCACTATCTGGCGCGCGATCTCGAAGTAATAAAATGCGTCGTCTGGTAAGATGTTGGTGAGTAGATATTCGAGCGGCCGCGTGATAAGGAAGATCTGAGCGGCTGCCACTATTCCCACGATGAGAAGTGCTGGCCATGCACCCTGGAGTGCGATGTGCAAGCGATGCATAATGAGGGTCATCATACCATACGGAGAATAGGCGGAGGTTGAGCGCGGGCTACGATGGAAAAGCGTACATTAGGCGTCTTCTTTCCGCGCGATGAGATAGAGGGTCGTATACCGCTTCTCGCTGGGGAGGAGAGCGAGCCATGTGAGCAGCGCCGGGATCCCAAAGAGAACGGCATCCTTGGCCTTCGCGAGCGCATGCACGACACGCACTCGCACGCTGCGGGGCGCTCCTTTTTTTTGCACACCGTTCTCGCGTTCCTTCATCTGTGCTTTGCGTACGAGTCCGAACGAAAATGCCTTCCCGTACGTAAAACGGAATTTCATAAGTATCGCATCAAGCGAAGCAGGGACGCGTTTTATAAACTGGGCGCTGAATCCGTGACGTCCCCAGAAACGCATAAGAGAGCTCCTATCCCACCGCGTGAGATGTCTCGGCGGCAAATCGTGCGGCTGTAGCCACCTTGCGCCCTTGCGATACGGCATGCTCATCGCAATATGCCCGCCTTTCTTTACGAGGCGCGACACGAGAGCGGCAAAGTCGTTGTGGTCGTCGATATGTTCGAATACGTCGAAAAATGTGACGAGGTCGAATGTTCCCGTGAGCTCGGGATGCGCACGAATGAATTCCGCAAGTGTGGCAAGAGAAATATTCGGGAGTCCGAACACTTCCCGTGCCGCTTTCGCTGCATTGGGGTCGAAGTCTATTCCCCAGACCTCCCACCCGTTTTTATTTGCCCATGAGAGAAAATTGCCCGTGCCACACCCAACATCGAGCACCCGGCCTTTCTTCCCCTTGAGAAAGGAGATGGCTTTTTTGTGGTTCCAATTGGGGTCAAGTGGGGGATTCTCGTTGGCCCCCGCATATCGTTCATCGTGTGCATACCAGTTGGCGCCCGGGTTTTTGAGAGGCAACCAGTATTCCACACCGCACTTTGCGCAGTGGTAGAGCGTGTAGAGAACATCGCCATCTTCGTGCGTCTCCTTTTTCGCTTGCAGTACATCCGAACCGCACAAGGGACATATGTTTTGCATATCAGAGCTTTGCATAGAGCGCAAAAAGATTGTTTCCGGCTTTTTCCCATGTAAAGAAAGATGCTCTCGCCAACCCTTTGTCAATCAATTTCTTTGGTGTATCCGCCCCTAGGGCCTCGCGTATGCCTTTTGCTATTGATTCGGTGCTGTGCGGATCGACGAGAAGCGCGGCACCTCCCCCGACCTCTTTGAGGGCCGGTATATTTGATGAAACGACTGGCGTGCCCGATGCAAACGCCTCGATCACGGGTAGGCCGAATCCTTCGTCGAGAGATGGATACACAAAAAGATCCGCCGCGCTGTAGAGGGCGTTCAAGTCTTCCTCCCGAACATACGATATAAAACGAATATCGTCGGCATGGGGCGATCGTTTTGCCTGGGCATAGAGTTCTTTTTCGGCTCCGGCTGATTCTCCGACAATGACCAACAATTGATGTATTCCTGATTGCCGCGCGCGAGTGTAGGCGTCTATCAAACGGGCGAGGTTTTTATGCGGCTGAAGGCGCGAGACAGCAAGTACGAATGGGCGGTCAATGCCATATGCTTCCGCTACACGGAACGCTTCTTCTTTTACGATAGGCACAAAATCTTCACCACCGCCATTATAAATAACGTGCACTTTTTCAGGAGGTATTTTGTAGTGAGCTACTATCTCGTCACGTGCCGCATATGAAACAGCGATAGCGGCAGTGATGTATGTACTAAAATATTTTATAACGAAATTGAATACGGCGCGTGGAATATCGAAAAACGCTCGGGGCGCCGTAATGTCTCCCGCTCCATGCAAATTCACCACAATATGTGTTGCGGGTGCAAACCAGAAAAATGGATACAGTCGTGGCTGAAACCACTGCACAACGTCGTATCGGTCCTTGGTGGTAAAAAAGTAGTAGATCTGGCGGAGCGATCGTCTGTTCAAAAAACGCGGCCAAAGTTCCGGGAACAGAACCTCGCGAACTCCCTCCCTATACATAGCATCGTCAGTCTTTTCATAGTGAATAAAGGTGAGATCGAGCTCGTCCTTTCGTTTCAATAGTTCCAGAACGCACTTCCGTGCGACAAGCGCGGTACCCTTGGCGCGTCTGCCGTCGATGGCATAGGTCATGAGAGCAATGCGCATTTTCGTATTCATACTCACCTAAGAGGCACTTCGTTGGTCGCAGTAGTAACTCTTTTGAGGAGTATACCAAGGCATTTTCTCATACGCTTTATGTTCACCTTGACAGTGAGCGTGTGAACGTTGCGAATGTTACACCCGATAGAATCAGTTTCAAGCGGGGCCGCGATTAGATGGTTGCGGCAGTAGATGTAGCTGACGGGGTTGGGGCTGGGTATGAGTAGGTGCGGTGTTCTGCTTCGGGACCGAAGCCTACGATGTAGATCGTGCCCTCCTCTTCATACGTAATCTGGTATCCCTTACCTTGGGGACCCGCGTACACGTCTACACGGACGTCTGCGGGGACGTTGGCACCGAGCTTTTCGGCCACTGTGCCACTTTCGTATTCGGGCAGCTGATTGCCAGGAAGGATTTGGAGATACTTCCCACTTTTTTGGTAGTAGCTCTCTTGGAGAGCAGAAATATCCTCTACTGTTGTGGAAGTAGTGATTGGACTTGCCGGTGTCGTAGTAGCTGCAGGCGGGGACGTGGCTGCTGCGGCAGACTCCGCTGCGGGAACTGGGGATGCGGCTTCTTCTGGCAGTGCGATTGTCGGTCGCTCGTCTCTCGGGGTGGTGTCGCGCGAGCTAGTATCAGCCACAGCTTCGGTAGATGTCGCAACGGTTGTCGAAGCGCCGAGAACTGAGCCTGTGTCTGCTGTACTATCCTCAATCGTCGTAGCCGTTGACGTTGCTTCCGCAACTACCCCCTGTGGTGTAGTCGTGGATACTTCCGCTGTTGTCGTCGCCTCTTGAGCGAGAGCTGTCATTGCCACTGCAAGAAGCACCAGACCGGCGAGAGCGACTATTACCTGCTTGTTCATTACGTTTGTCATATTATTTTTATAATTATTAATAATGTGTTTGACCTCCGTTACCCTATGGGGCAATACTCCAGCCATCGTAAGTCACACCAAATTCATTCGCTAACTGCGTCATTTCTTCAATCAAGCTAAGTAAAGAGTCCAGCTTAAGCTGAAACGAACCGACCATTATGAGCATTTGATCGGTCTGTGATCGATCTCTTCGATAGCCCTTCTTTTCCAGAAAAGTCTCCAACTTTGATAACCGGGCCCAATCTCCCGCAAATGCGAACTCAATTGGATATTCATTTCCAATGGTAGCACCGCTAGAAATAAGCCGTTCAAAAATACCCCTTGTAATATTTATCTTGTCTGACATAATAATTACCAAAATGATTTATTAATCGCTGGTAAAGTACCGAAGTCTTTGTACCATTCAGTAATCATTGAATGTTGCCATGCATGAGTTTCGGCTTTAGAACCAGCTGATATAACTTGTAATTCCAGATTGTTCTGATTAAGAAATGCCTTCGGATATCTAGTTTCTGGATGGATAGTCTCTCCAAATTTAACGATCTCCTTAGTACTCTTATTGACCAATACGTAGCCATAGCTCTCTCCTTCATAAGAAAGACTATTACCATGTACAGTACCACTCATATTCGTAGCTCTTCCACTTGCGACGGCCGCATCAGTTACACTTTGTGTACTTCGCTTTAATATCGAAGCAACGCCTGCCCGTATAGCTGGCAAAAGTGTTGCTATCGCAGCAGAAGTTCCAATGTTGGCACCAATTTGCTCTGGAGTAGATACATTACCGCTCTTATTGGTGGCATCCTGATAGCCCTGTATCGGATCAAGAAAGGCTGATCCAGCCGCGGCAGTTCCCAAATAAACATTTATCAAAGCAACTTGAAGGTAAATCACCTGTATTTGCAATTGGATGATTTGCTGTTCCCTTTGCGTCAACAGACCCGTTGGATCGCTCATCGAAATCGGATTATTTCTTGCGTAGCTATAAGAATTTAACTGCTGTGGATCTTTGAGTAGCTCGTATGCATCTGCTGAAAGTGTTACGAACATCGGATCCTGGGAAATAAACTGTCCGCTCGCAGCATTGTAATAACGAGCATTGAGGTAGTTGAGCGCGGATATAAGGTCTGCGTACTGTGCTATGAATTGTCGGCTCGCAGATGAACTGTCAGAGCTCACATTGATTCGGATAGAACCATAGGGGTAATATTCCAACGTCTGAACGACGGTACCCGATGCGCTCGTGACAACATTTGTACTCCCGAGATGGTCGGGATGCACATAATAGGTGGTGGTAGCAGTGCCATTGCCGACTACCGTGGCAACTAGGATATCTCCTGAGAAAATGTAACTCGTCGTGGTCGCCTGCGTGGATGTCGCTACCTTGTCAAAGTTTTTGCCCGCATACGTCGTCGTGCTTACCCCCAACACCGTCTGTCGAACTCTTTGATTCTGATTGTCATATGCATACGTCGTGCTGGCTGTCCCTGTAGCGACCTGCATCAACCGATCCCTGTAATTCCACGAGAATGCTTTGGTTCCAGCGCTCGTCACGTTCCCGCTCTTGTCGTACGTGTATGTTGTCCCAGCGAGACTTGTGACGGAATGCGGGTTGGCGTAGCCGGTGTTGGCGTAGGTATAGGTGCTTGTAGCACCGGATATCGCAAGCCCCGTGATACTGCCCAGAATATCGTAGCTGTAGGACTGTCTATAGGGCGTCGAAGAGGCGGCGGTCGTCGATGCCAGCGTGAGTCTGTTCAAATCGTCATACTCGTACGCAACGGTCCTCGAAGCGGTCGTGCTTCCCATGTCGCTAATCTGCGTGATGTTGCCGTTGGCGTCGTACGTGTAGGAAATGTTCTGGACTGTCGTGCTGGAGATAACACCGCCCGTGCTGCACGCGAGGCCAGAGCCAGCGTTGTACAGTCCATTGACGTCGCCCTGCGGGTTCGTTGATGTTTTCATATTCTTAAAGGTTCCTGACACCTTTTCCCCTAAGATATACTCGCACATCCTTTTGCAAAATTATTACTGAAGCAACTAGAAAAATACCAGAATATAGCAACGCCAAGGTAAACATGAAGAATGTTGGATCAGTCGCTTCGGAACCAAGTCCAGCCCGTTTCAGCCAGATTAGAATTCCCGCGCCGCTCAGTTTCCTTACAAGTTCAAGCAGTATTAGAACAACTGAAACCCAGTACATTAAGCTGCCCTTTTTACGTGGCAGAAAGAATGCGATGCAAGATATAACAAGAATATGAATTATTGGATTAATAAGCGTGCGCAGCGCATCTGAATCAAAAGATATGGTCGATATACCAACTAGAAAGAGGCTAGCGTATATTCCTACATACACGTAGAGTAGGTTCACTAGGACTTTTATTTTTAGTGAGACATTCATACTATTTTGTTACGTGTATAAATGATAGATTAAGATGGCAAAAAAAGCGACGATCAGAACAAACCCAAGGGCTATACCTCGCCCTCCCATATATAATCTCCATGACCTTGTGTTTACTTTCAAAGGCGAGACAAATTGCTTCATTACACTTTCTTCGGATCTTTTTTCGCGCTTAGCAATCTCCCTTGCCTTCCGCTCGCCCTCCTCTATAAATTCCTCGTCACTTTGACGTAGTATTTTTATCCCAAAGTAAATAGTTACTGCGGCGATAACTAATGTCAAAATTTCCAAAATCAATACGCTCATATCATCTTGCTCCGCCTAGCGCCCTGGATGCGTTGCTTAAATGCCTACTTGCAGCGGCAAAATCTCCTCGACCAATCGCTGCTGACGCAGCTGAGAGCGAGTTAGACGCCGCCCTATACGCCGTTGAGCCACTGCCATTTGCTGTTGAATTCGGGGAAGTGCTTTGTGTCGTCACCCCAGTCGCGCTCCCTTGATTTGCCCCTGCAGATGTTCCGGAGGGGGATATCAGAGTACTAGATTTGGAAGTATTTGGCTTTATTCCATCTTTACGCTTATTTCGATCACCATAAATTTGTTCTCCGAAGAATGTTTCTAGTCCAGTAATACCAAGTTGCGCACTTTCAAAAATGTACTGCTCGGCAATCGAAAGCAGTTTGAACTCTGATGCAATGATTGAACTGGACCCCTTCTGTTTGACACTCACTAGGATAGCGTAGCAAGCGCGTGCAGGTTCGCAAACTGCCTCGGCGGCATCTTGAGCGCGGAGTGTATACGTGTGTGGTTGTACCGCCA